>Ga0302186_10000518_pt1 | contig 34359 bp, 22 predicted proteins | sample II_Bog_E1_2_FD_198782 | JGI IMG/M metagenome (GOLD analysis project Ga0302186, IMG submission 198782) | Peat permafrost microbial communities from Stordalen Mire near Abisko, Sweden - II_Bog_E1_1 | ecosystem: Environmental > Terrestrial > Soil > Wetlands > Peat | place: Sweden: Abisko... | reverse complement strand
ATCACAGAGACCCTCTCTGAAATGAAATGAAGATACATTATATTGGATGTAAAGTAAATAGCAATTTCCACATAGTCATTTTGTAGAATATTATTAATTGTAAAATTATACAAGAATGGAGTGAGTTGACCGACCCCATTTGCATCTTCCGCGCATTTAATTCATTCCAACTTAAGTCAAGATATTGGTGGCATTTTATTTGTGCTTCATTAACCAAGTGCTTGGAGGAAGCTGTTTACTTGAAAGAGTAAATATTAATGAAAGAAAGACAAGGTTACAGATATTCATTTAATTTATAAAGATACTGACTAGTCTATTAGTATTTAAACTGAATGCATCTATATTCTCATTTATATAAACTGTATCTATTTTTATTAATATTAAGACATATCATGCTCATCGTAGAAGATAGGAAAATATTTACTTAAATTTAATAGCTATATTTAAATTTATATTCCAATTGAATAATTTAGATTACAATGAATATTTTATCGAAATAACGGTTCATCTTTTTACAATTGATTATTTTTCAATTATTTTCGCCTTTAAATGTTTTTAAAATGTACCTTGAAATCCTTAATTTTACAAACAAAAATGCATTAGATATGCACAGAAAAAGTTGTTTTTCTTTATCTCCACTAGTGAAGGCTATATTTATATTCTCATCGAACCACGATAAACAAATCATCTCCTTTAATACTCTTCTGTTTTAGTTTATTTCCTTTAGGCCTTGGAACTTGGGGCTCATCGCATTCAGTCTCGGATGAGTCAGAGTCAATGTTCAATGCGCTTTCTAGCATTTTGAGTAATCCCTAACTGACAGTTAGACTCTCCTCGCGGCTAATACTCTCAAAATATTGGGTCATCGACTGAAGCCTACTCGCAAGAAATGCAGAGTTTCCTGTTAGAGCGCTTATAAATGATTCAAAATGTTGTGGAGTTGGAAAATCGACCTCAGTCTAAATAGTAAAATGTTTACTCGTGGGAGTAGTTTGCTAATAGTACACAACTTGGAGTAGCGTTAGCAGTACGAGTATCTCCTCCCCTTGTAAGTAATACTTAGATTGTAGAAGGTAACTTTTCCTTGAAGTTGAGAGTTGACAAGCCTGATAGTGGTGAGGTCTTCATTTTTCATCCAGAAATTAATTAAATATTCAAAGAAAGAATTGATGGTGATAATTCTATTTCAGAGTTTAGACAAATAAAACTAAAATTATTCTACTTCAATATGACTTCTATATTTATCTAGCTGATCTTTCAATTCATCGATATTAATTTATTAAAAATCGATAAATGAATGAATGAATAATAATAATAGTGATGATATATCCTTGATGACAGCCACAGTAAATATGCCTATAATAAGTTGATTGTATTTTGATCGAGGGAAATTCTTATTATAGTCATAATTTAAGATCATCTATCTCTATTAATTTTTAATGAATATTACTTCCATCATTTATTATCAAAATACTATATTTTTATCATCATTTTGAGTCAAGAGGATTAGATAGAAAAGTTATAATTTTAATATTAATTTTGTATAAACTTTTGAAAAAGCCCTCATGGCAGAACCTTTCAGAAATTCAAAGAAAAATATAGTTGACACAGTTACAAACACCGATGGCAGATCTAAGCCAAGTCCATCAAATCCTTTCACAGACCCTCAAAACTAAGGGCACTATCCTTGTACTCATTTTAACATGAAGATTCATCTCGAGAAAATTCTTCGCAATTGAGTGACTTAGGATAGTAAAATTTTTAGCTATCCATTCAGCACATCATGCCCCTTATTTCTGCAATCAAGGAATAAAATCAGCATTTTAACACGGAGAAAGGATTGATCCAGTCAGATATGACTAGGCTTCAGTCTCTCTCTCAATCTCTCCTAGCATAAAACCAAAATCTAAGAAGGCACTATAGCCAAAGAACTGGGGATATTCGTAAACTTATAGAAACCATAACCTTGAATACAAACGAATAAATCAGCGACGTTAGTCATCAATCCCACCTTCTAAGGGAGAGTAATTGTGCATTAGTTAAGAAGATTGAAGAGCAAATGAAATTTCTTTCCGAAATGGCGCAGCTAAACTCCATGAAAACAAGTCAGCTATAATCAATCTCACAATCTGCCTTTGAGTTAGAGCAAACAAATCGTGAAATCCAAATAAAAAACAAACAGCTTGCCTCTAAGTGTTAACTGGTTAAATAATAAATAAATCTTTATGATAGTACTAGCAACGACGAACATATAAATGAATTACTAGTTTAAGCCACTGGCTTAAGAAATGGCAATAGATTGAAGTTATTGAAGGCTAAGGAGATTCAGAGTCAACATAGAGAGGAGAAACCGCTTTTTTCCGAAAATTATACAACTGTTGTTACCCAAAACAAAGAGCTTGAGACTGAAGTATTGGAATTAAAGGAAGCAACAAAAAATGCTTAAAAGAAATTACAAATCGCAAAGGAGAACTATGAAAAAAACAATGCGAAGTCAAAATAAGCTTTTGAAGAGTATTACAAGATTAGAAATAAACTCTAGTAGCAATAATAAATGTTTGTAAGAAGCAAAAAATTACTTGCTGATACGATAAAAAATGCAGCAACCAATACTGAATAATTAAATCAATTAAGAGGAGAAAATATCAAACTGTCGTAAGAAGTCCAAACAAGAAAGGATAAATTAAAGACAGTGAAATAACAGCATAACCAGATTCAATAGAAGATGAGATAGTCACATTAAGCTATAATAGATAAGATTAGAGGTTAAATGACAGCTCAGACTGTTAGCGTTAACTAAGAACTAAGGAAACTGACATCTGAACAGGTCCTAATAGAAAGCAGTATCGAATAGAGTAAGCAAGAGTTTGCAACTCTTGTGCAAGATTTGAAGTAATCGCGATAAAATATTAATCGTTTGTAAAATCCTATCCGAGAGATTATTCGATTGGAATATCAACTTAAAAAGCAAAGAGGTCGATCATGATTGATATTTCCCAATATATACAACTATTATTTGTCTCCACAAATATATTAAAATCCTCTTTTATAACAGTGTCAAATAAATACTGAGTCTACTTTCAATTAATTAAATGAAAGAAAGTATCTCAATCCTTAAAATGATAACCAATCTAACAAAGTTAAAAGTAAGTTAAAAGTTACTTAAAAATTAGTCACTGTTGAATTTAATTTATGTTTCAAATCTATTCAAATTATTTGGTTATCTCAAATATAAGAAAATCATTTTTATAAAGTTTTTAGCACCTTTATTTGGTTCTATTTTATTACTTTTAGTTCAGTAAAAGACTATGTGGTCACATTTTGCCATGCGCCATGTAATCCTGTTAGGGTATCTTTGTGAATTCTTGCTGCTATTACTACTGGCTCATCATTATATTTTTTGGCTCTGTCTACTGCAACTTGCCAAGCTACGTCAGGGTCATCAGTAAAATACACTCCTTTGCCCATTCTTCCTGTCTAGCTTGGTTTAAATCCTTCTTTTTAGATTGCCTCCGCAGATTTTAAACCAGTTCCATGATAAACCGTTATTCCTTATGGACAGTTTCGAGCATAATGTTTACTGTCCTTATCATGACAGATTTTGCAATGATGTTATTGATGGCTCTCATGACAACCCTTCACTTTGCATTTGTTTTGAGAGTTAGCTTTCCTTCCAGAATTGGGGCAGTTTCTAGAAAAATGAGAACTATCTTTATCCTCACAAATGCGGCAATAATGTTTTTAATGATTTTTTTAACAGCCATTTACTCTACATCCCTATTGAGAGAAGGGATTTTTGGGAACAAAATTATTTGAGTTATTTTAATTTGGACAGTCTCTAGCATGATGTGAGCTATCTTTATCGTGGCAGATGCGACAATAATGTTTTTCGTGACCTTAGGAACAGTTATTTACTTTACATTTTGATTTTGTAGTGTTATTGGTTTCCTAACTTGGACAGTCTCTAGTCAAATGTGTGCTATCCTAATCCTTACAACTGCGACAATAGTGTTTTCTGTGATTTTAAGTGCAGTTATTTACTCTACACATTCTTTGTTTGAGGTCGTAAGAGTGAGTAATAAGTATTATAAATATTATAAATGTCTTTCTATCTTATAACAATAAAAAGTATTTTTCCCCCTTAATAAACTTCTAACTTTAAAAAGTGAATTTATTCATAATCTAAAAAGGATAGCATGGCAAATATCGTGATCTTCCATATTTATAAAAGATAATTAAAAGATCTTCATTGAGAGCTCGTTTTTTATTTTGTAAACTTTAATATTTCATTGATAATTAGTAGGCATAAACAATGATACACTAATCATTAATAACGTTGTTTTTGCTGTTGTTGAAGTTTACTTTTAAATGAATTGATAAGGCTTAAAACCCTTGCTTTTTCTTAGAGGACAGTTTTAAAGCAAGATAGAACCAAGCTCCATAAGTCACAAGACGAGCATGTATGATGATTCTCGCAAGCAACTTCATGTGAACCAGTATAGCAAACATCCTCATCAATCAATATCCTTTTCTTATGTGAAGTCGTGCCACTATAACTTACTTAGCCTTGATAGTTTTTAGTTTTTGAATAATTTACTGTTCCTGAATAGTTTTTCGATCCACTGTAATATTTTTGCCCGCTATATGATTAATTCCAAGAAGATCCGTTGCCATTGCAAGCCCAACAGCTTTAATAGCAACTATATAACGTTTTACTTCCAGAATACGATGCATATCCAGAATAAGATACAGATCCTGAATAATTTAATGACTTAGAAACTTAAACATTCCCCGAACACTTTTGGCTTCCGGAAAATGGAACTACTGTTTATACTTATTTATCAATGCGACAACGGACTGTCCCAGTATAACCAGCTGAAAATAAACAGGGTTTTCTAAGCATATTATGAATTGTATTCATTGTGCCTTGTTAATTCTAGCATAATCTGACCAGGTTAACATTTGCAAATATGAAATTATTCGTTAAGACAAGAGTATCCAAGTCAACCACCTAATTCTTAGGGATTTGCAGTAATTTTTGTTGGAGGCGAAGGACTATTTTTAAATATTATAACTCTTAAAGAACATGCTTAGCATTGATAATGAAATAAGCTATTGAACTGCATGAACATCCATGATGATCATTATTACTGCATGCAACTCGATGATTACCTTCATAGGGGAGATTCATGGTATATTCATATTTTTTACTATAAGACTGTGATCCGCTATATGGAACCTTTTATATTATTTTTTTTTATTCATTAAATGGAATTGTTCCAGAGTAGTCTTTGTTCCCACTATAATATGCGCTTCCTGAATAAGAAATTGTCCTTGTGTGATGTGAGCATAACCAGCAAAGTGATCTAATAATACCTCTATCATGTGAACAATTTGGTGTTGAGAAACTTCCAGAATAAGGTTCTGATCCACTATAATAAACTGAGCCTGAGTAAGAAACGTTGTCATCAAAAATAACAGATGTCGAAAAAATTTAATTTCCAGAATAATCTGCAATATCTGAAAAAGATTTTGCTCCTGAATGATTAACAACCCCTTTATACTAAGCAAATATTGTATCAGGACTGTATTTACTATTCAATTTGTGCAAATCATTTTTTATATTTCCATTGGGATTAATTTCCATTGAAATCAATTTATTGGCAAAACTTTGTTCATTATTTAATGGACTAATGTTGTTGGTTTTAGTAACATTCACAAAATCAAACTTAAAGCTAAATTTACAAAACATATTATTTTGATTGCCTTCACTTTTAATTTCAGTTAAAAATGCCATATTTTCATATTTTCTTTTTAAAAAATCAACAATTTTAGGTTCACATTAAATGCCCAGATTTTTTACATTAGTCAATATCGCCTTTATTGCTGTTAATAGATCTTAAGGGGATTTTGATTGATTAATTTATTTTTCTGCTTTTTCAAAAATACTAAACCAGTTTTGTATCTAATTATTGCTTGCTTCAAGATGAGTTTGGAGAAGATCGACAAACCAATAATTGAGTTGATCAGACAAGTAAACAAAAACAGAGGATATCTCTTATGAAAACATTTGCTAAAGTTAATATACTTTCACTTTGGCTTAATTTGATAGAGGGAGTTGGCATTTTGACTGAATGGAAGGAATCTACTTAATAATGTTCTTTATATCGATTTCCTTGAAAATATGGGTTTAGCGGTTTGGTTAGTAAAGGATATTGATGCTGGATTCGGGATATTTCCAATTATTTTTTTAGAGTATAAATTTTACACTTGCTGGTGTTTTAGAAGCAACAGCTTTTGTAACAAGCAATCTCGAGTCTTTTGTTAGTTCAATGCCAGGAAGAAATTTTTATATTTGCCGAACAGTGTCACCAAAAGGCCCTCCTCTAAATGCAGTTAGGGATTCATGTTCACAAACTAAGAGAACTTTCATGCTACGGGCATAGTTTCCAATAACCTTCAAAAAATATGATTTTGCGATATCTTATTAAAGTGATCGAGTATCATTCAATCCAGCACAGTCATAAAATGTGTTACCATCCAAATCTTGCCATTAGTTTGGCACAAAAGTTTAAGATTGATTGTGGCCGATTATAGCAACACTGGGTTCAGCAGTAATTTACCATTAGTCACCTGTATTTAGTCTGCAAGTAAATTTGTTGCCAGCAATAAGGTTGAGGACAGTGCTTTTTCCACTTCCAGTTGGACCAATAATGACAATGATATCCTTTCCCTTCACTTTTAAGAAACCTTCCATTGTCGATAACTGTTTAGTCTTGGCTATAAACTTATCGCCTTCGGAAAGGATTGATGATTTCCAAGGACTTTTCATCATTTTATTTTATAGTTTACCAAAAACTTTAATTAAATTTCAATTAAGACAAAATATCAAAATGTCTTAAATATCTATATACAAGTGCTTTAAGGATGATAACTTATGTCAAATAATTACACTTCATGTAGCTATTTCATATCTAATTAATGGGATATCTCACTATGACATTGACTATGATGCTATAAGCGATAAAGGTCTAAAAGCTGTTGAGCATAATTAATAATGTATCGATATAATTGAATGTAGATCAGTGGTTGGCTTTTCATTATAAGAATGAATATTTTATACCCATGCAAGAGAGACAGGTCATAGTTGCCATTACTTCTTCGATCTTCTAAAATCGAATGCTTCTACGGTCTCCCATGGCTGCGCATAATATTTTTTGTTAATTTAAAATGTCGACTATCGTAGGGTAGGATTCCTCCTAAAACTGGAGAATAAAAGATGCTTTCATACATTCCAATTTATTGCTCGTTATTATTGTTAATATTTATCTTTCTTGCTATTGATAAGAAGGCAATAAGGCAATTTTTTGCAGATGCTTCACTGGATAATATTTGGAGAACAAGGGACAGTGCTTTTAATCAACGATGAAGAATGTTTCATTCTTTATATTAGCATTTCGAGGATTTAGTTCCTCATAACATTTTTGTTTTTGTTTGAGGTAGGGTCTGTTTGATTGATTGGTCATATTTGATGAGGCAGCTCTGGAGTCATAACTGAATTTGCCTTGCTCAGGGATGCGGCAAGGACCAGAATGATGGCTAAATGATTCTTCCTACTTTTGCTGCAGTCTCACTCGATAAGTTTCAAGTATTTCTTGTCCAATTTTCCTCACTAAAACTTCGTTGGCTGTTCGAAATGCAAAATAATCATTCTTCTCATAATCAGAGAAGGAGTACAACTCCTTTTGCTGTCCCTTCATTATCCTTAATCTAATGATGTATCTACCCTGCATAAAATTATATTTTCCTTCGCTATCCCTCACAGGCACATACTCCAGTTTATAGAAAGGATTATTAACAATATCTGGAGAAATACGCTGGCAAATCCTCCTAAAATATTTGTGGACTTCTTCCTTTTGGCCTTCGTTATATGTATGACCCAATACAGTTCTTTTGAAAGTTTAGGTTTTCTCTTTAATGCCTATATAAATTATCCCTCCTCTTACATTTAAAAATCCACAAATGGTCTTCATTAATATTTAGCCAATGTACTCGTTATAAGGATACTCATAATTCTTATATTCCTGGACCATCGTTTCTGGCTATTCTATAATTTAATTAAAATAAAAATAGGTCCTACAGCAAAGAAAAGACGGGGCCTCATTAGGATCATTTATTTATTTTATTTATTTCCCTTTTTCAATTGGAATAATATTAGAGGATTTATTACTGCTTTGTTGGGAACTAATAGGTGGAAGAGTCAACATTTCAGATTTCTTTTTTAACTCTGATTTTATTTAAACCTATTTTTATTCTAGAATCTGTTGGTATGCTAAGAGACACAAGTCTTACATCACATTCACTTTGGTTCTTAATCGATAGTTTGATAGCTTCTACTTGATGAGCTTGATCTTGCCTTCCTCTTTTTTGGGTTAAAATGAGTGAATTTGATCGATCTGTTTATCGATTTAACTCACAAAATCCATAAAATTTTCCATTTTTTCTATTTTTGGGAGGTTAAAACTTTCCATTAATTCCGGATTGTAACCAGCTTTTGAATAAAAGCAAAGATTGGGAAATTTTCTGTCTCCCATAATTGCCAAAGCGATAGACCCCATGCTTTTAAGATCATCATCGAATTCGTTGATGTAAGTCAATTTATCAGCTTCAATCCGTTGAAAGAAAGGCTTAAACAGTATTAAAATGGGGAACTGAAAGTACTTAACTAGGATTCTAAGGATTCTAAATGATTGACTATCGATATTAATCATATTGATGCCTTGGATAAAGTTAGCTGTCTTCTACATGTTATTGATAAATTAGGTTTCCTTATAGTATTTGTCCTTCACTATCTTTTTAGCATCGTGAGCTCGCATTGATGCAACTATTGATATAATTAAAAACTGTAGCAATCAAATTATAAATAGTCCCCACAAAAATAAATATTATTGAAGAAAGTAAATTACAATATTTAATGACATTTAATTACAAGGAAAAGATGTTTTTTTAATTTAAAAACTAAAGTATTGGGTCAAATAGGCATCCCTTAAATCGATGGAGATAATTTCTTTTAAATAAATAATGTAGTAATAATCTCGTTACATACAAGTTTATCCTGATGGTGGCATCAATATCTTATGATTTTTCCTATCTACATTTTAAGATATTATATAATATAGTTATACAAAAGAGTGTTGAATATGAAAATATTTTGTTATTATAATAACCTCTTTCTAAGATTATTAATACTTTTTTAACATCATTAAATCAATGTCCTCAGAAGAGTAATGGTTTAAAAATTAGAGGAAAAGATACTAAGATACACTCAGACTTAATTATGTTAACTATTGCAACCATGGTGTCTTTACAGATTTGCCCACAACCATCAAACTTCTTAAATAAATACTTGAGCTATCCTCGACTGCAGAAGGAAGAGCAAAGATCCACAAAATTGATCCAAACCTTATTAGATATTGTTTCATAGATTCTCTAAAGATATGGTGGCGCCAAATGGGCTATTGGTAATTTGACAACTTAGCCTTGAAAATAATGGCCAATTTAATCTTGGATCCTCTGTTTTTCAAATAAGGTTTCGACATAAAGGTGGATATGATTGATCTGATAAAAAGATCTTATAGTAAAAATTTTGAAAACCTTGGTGGGCAGGTTGTTAAGAATATCATTATTGCTGAACAAAAAATGAAGGAAGAAACTAAAATTATCAAGTATAAACAATCTTTTTAAAATAAAGAAGAAGCAATTAGTGAATTGCAGATTCATACTAATTTTTTTAATTTTTCAGGAAGTTCTGTTCACTTTACAGAAGAATATCCTTACTATGTTGGGATGCTTCGGGGAGCATTGAAAGTTGGAGCTCAATAAAAAGTGATTGACATATTTCCGAAGGGCTGCTTTGGGTGCGTAGTCTTTTCCATGATAGTGACAGGTTACCGATCCAATAACAGATAATTGGCAATAACTTTCTTGTAAGAGTTAACGGATGGATGGTTTACTTCGGTTTTATACAATTGCCTCCTTAACAACATCAAATCACTATATAAGCATCTCGAATACAACTTAAATTTACAAGATCCCTATGAGTTGGTTTGCTTAAGGCTGACTTCATACAAAATAACAAAGCCAATTTTCTAGTATTTATAAAAAATAGGAGGTAAGATGAGAGATGGAAAATTGCCTAAAATAAAAAGGGTTACTCACTAATCGATTCTATATTATTAGCTTGAAAAGATAAAATACAAAGATAAATTATCTTAATAAAGTTCGAATATTAGATCTATCTACCGGGAAATATCATAAAAATCTAAATAATATTTTGATATTTCCAAAATCCTCTCTGTGGACCAGACGGCAATAATGCGTGAAGCAATGATCAAAAAATGCTAAAATTTGGGATTTAATATAAAATAGGTAAAGTTAAAATATTGTTATGAATAATCTTTACATAAATACAAATTATACTTTGCGGATTGCCCCACTCACATGGTGATAGTGATACAGTATAAAAATGGAAATATACTCATGGGATATTTCCAAAACCCGTAGCCTTGGTATAAGATCATTGGTAATGCTTACTTTTTTTAATTTTCTCATCTTAACAGCTATGAAGTTGGAGAATTAAATGAGTCTGTTAAGTTTTGTAAAAAGAAAATCCATCGCAATCAAAAGCAGGAAAAGGACAAAAAGTTTAAGGACAACAGTAAAGATATATCTGAAATTTAATAATAATTTGAATAAGAAAAATATTACTCCTTTAGAAGGCCACAATTTCGTGATTTTGAGTGTGAAAGATAAAGTAGTTAAAATTCTTAACCTTTTAGCAGCTCCGATGAGGAGGAGAAGACATATTTGAAAAATAAAAAATTCTCCCATAAAATATGTTTTGTATTTCCACGAGATGAATTTAAAATGTTTCTAAGAGTCAAATAGAGTGAAACTTCTGTCAATCAAAGCTTATCTACTGATAAATAAAGCTAATCTATTGTAAAATAGACTAAGTATAACGGGGAGTTGGAAAGTTGGGCGCAGTTTCTCCTCAAAACATTTGAGGGAAAAATGGTGGGAGACGAATTGAGGATATAAATATAAAAGCTGTAAATTTTTGAATTGGAATGTCAGAAAATTGAATGATGAATTGAATTTCTATATTAAGTAAATAATAAATGAAAATCATTATTAATTACCAATGAGACGGGTATTATAATTTTATATATGTTCCTGGCATTTGCTGGAAAAATCATTATTTTTTATAAATTTGTGATTTCATTGTCGTTGCATAATTAATTAATTATATTCATGGGACTAGTGAAGAGCATCACCCACGCCTACGCTTACAATGAATACCTCTATTGGTACATCTAAAAGAAGGATATACCAAACATATAAAAAATACTATAGTTAAAGCCTGAGCTTGTCAACCAAAATCTCACTGTCAATTATAAAACCACTCCTCTTCATCGAGCAGCGGTAAATGGAAATTTGTAAATAGCGCAATTGCTAGTTTAAAAATATAAGGCTGAGGTTGATCATAGGACTTAAACCTAAGAGACTCCCCTTATGGGTGCTGCTAAAAGGGATCACATCTAACTGGTGAGATATCTCCTCACCATGGGTGCTGACTCTGATGCTATAAGCGGTAACGGTCTAAAAGCTGTTGAATATGCAATACTAGCGGGTTTCTATGAAATCGCGTTGCTTTTATATTAAAAGATGAAAGTAAAAGACCTGAAGGACAGCGTGGATTATTAAATATTAGCAAAAAAGTTTCAATATAGATACGTTAACTATAAGCTTTTCTTGGAGAGCTTGACCATGCAGATAGATCCGGAAAATGTGCCCAATTTTTTAAAAAGGGAGAAGAAATTACTTTAAGATCCAGTAGTAGATCCAAGGTAAACATGGAAGCAGTGGTTCTTGAGGAATATGGATTTTAAAGATCCCCCACTAGTATAACGATCAGAGTTACCTGAATAATTGCAACCTCAGAATCGTAGATTTGGAAGAGTTAGTCACTTCTTTTCTCGCTTGGCTATGACTCATATGAGTCAAAAACCCATTTACTGGCCTCAACATCATTCAGAAGCAGCTTCAAACGCTGTAATAAAAGTGAAAGCAGCGGCGATGTCTGAAAACCTGTCAGTGGAAGAGGCAAGATCATACAATTGATAGTGCATCTTCTTTATCAAAATTACTAATAATAGTCTATTATATATTTCAGGATTAAAAAGCCTTAACGGACATGAATGCTATAGTTCATGCTATTAATTGATGATCGTCTTATTGTAACAGCAAGTGCAAAAAAAATCACCATCAATTCAAAGGCAAATCAACTCCTTCGTTTTCCGTAATTTATTTGCATACCACTTTATGTGCGGGGGCGGTGAGGTTTAGCTTTTGAAGATAATTTGCTTGAATTTTAACTTTCAGATTTGCTGTATGATTCAGAATTATCGATGGCAGCCTCCTCATTATTGATATTAAGCATAATCCTCTTTAATGCGCTGCTTTCTGTATTTCTCCTCATTCTACTATCACATTATTGAAGATTGCTTGATTGATTGCTAATTTCATCCTAAGAGCTAATTAATCTTGCTTTATGTTTGTCTCTTCTTCCCAGCTACTGCTCCAAAACTTACAATCTCTAATTTCTGTCCCATAGCATCTTCTGTATTTCAATGATGCATTTTTGTAAATTTTTATTGATCTCTTTCTCTATTTTAACTCTGTTTTCAAAGTTCTTTTTTGCAATAGAGGGGCAATCTTTTGAGAGATCCATAGTTAAACCTTGTGGTTTTGTGGCTAGAGATCCCTTTTTGATTCGGTTTTTATTTTTACTTCTGGAATGTTGAGCGGTAATAGTTTCAATATACCCGTTGACATTATCGATAAAGTTACCTTTGTCCTTGATGGTTTTGCTCTTATCAAGTTGAGACGATCGTAATTTTTTGGAAAAGCTATAAAGAATATTCTGACTATTATTTTAATCACTTGATTCGTTTCTCCTCCCTCTTGAGAAAGGTTTCATTTGAAATAGGGCTAATTTAAATTATACCGGCTTTAAAAAGTAATCATTCCCAAAAATCAATGCAGCTAGAGATAATTCATTAATATACACATATTTTAGAGATTAGTATTGGTGTTATCATTTGAATGATTTATAGATTGAGGATTATTTTACAATCATTGAGGTTATTTTTTAATTGTAGCTCGCTTGCAAAGATAAATCAAATTGTTACTATCCAGTTCGTCAGTAATTGCATATGCCTTCACCTCTCGTTGGCAATAACTTTTTCGACACTACAGCAGTACCGCATCTACTTCGTTATCATGCTGCCGAGAGTAGGTTTCCAATGACTAGAAAGACAGTGACAACAGTAAATGAACCATGAGTATCTGCCCACTACCGGTGAATACGATATCCTTGCGATCGCAGCTGAGTTTCTCCCTCGATTGCATTTCAAAGCACGTCCAATTGGCTGTTTCGACTTGGTTGTATGGTTTCCCTGCAGTTTCACAGTAAATAATCCAGTTCACAGTATTGATAAGTTTAGTAATATTATGCGAGGTGGGATTATGCCGTTCCAAATCAGCGTATATGCTGTTTTTATATTTCCCTCCGAAAGTGTCGATGTAGGTCCATATGATCGACTTTATTTTTTATATATCCTCCTGACCGATATACATTTTCTATTAGGAAGGAGGAATTGGTTTACCCCAATTTTATACAGGAATAGGGAGAGTGTTTGTGGCTTTGAAAGTTAGGTATTAAGGTTTAGTCAATTCAGCCAAATATTTGTCTTACAGATAACATACTAAAACTCTATAATTATCCTGCTCCTTTTTCTTAAAATCATCAATGCAACGAACTGATACATCTATTTCTTGAAGCTCCTATAAAGAAACTCCCTGCTTGATCGTTTGAGTAAATTTTAAGTAGAGATATTCAGTGGCTCCGTTGAGTCTTTTCATCAAGATGCAGCATTTTTGATTTTTCTCTTTGATAAACATACGATATCCTCGAACAAACAAATGACCAAGAACACATTGAGAAAATACAAGCCCCAAATGAGAAAGAGAGGCATCAAATGGTGCTCCTACTTTGTTGAAAACAAAAATGGCGGCTTCATTTTATATTTACATAAAATACTTAATTATTATATAAAACAAAAGAATATGGATTTGAAGAGATTAAAAAGTATGCTTGTGATGTTATTGCTCTTATTCACAACAATATTTTGTAAACCAAAAATTTATCTTATAAAAATAGGTAGTAATAATTTATCTCAAATGGGAGCAAATTATATTTGCGATCATAATATATCGCAATCATAATGTCGAACACATAAAAGTATCAGTTTGCTAAAGGTGATTTTGTTTTTGCAGAATGCTATAATGAGAGGCCTTGGCCCGCCAAAATCACTCAAGTTTGTCCGGACAAAGTTTATCGAGTTTTATTTATTTCTCATAAATCGATCGCTTATATAAAATAGGAGTTTCTGCAACCTTTTAATGACAAAATAGTTTAAGAACATCTCGCCCTATGTTAAGACCTCAGCGACCCCATCAATAAATCAATATTAAAAGCAATTAAAATGACTAATAGATAAATGAAAAGGAAAACCCTCAAAAAATAGAAATAATTAATTAAATAAAGAAGAGACAATTACTTGGACAATAACCACATATAAATGAAAGATTAAGTTAAAAGCATAGCAGACACAGTCTCAACCAAGCAATAATAATAAAATCCTTTAGAATATAATCGAATGGGATCAGGTAGTCGCAATAGTAATGAAAAACTTTCACAAATTGCTTAAAATGAGTAAATTTTGTAGGATAGTAACAGAATGAGTCGTCAGAAGCCCATTCAAAATAGTTTCAAAGAAATGAATTAATAGAGCAAAAATAAAAAGGAACAATCACCTTCAAAGAAGAAAATAAATATCTAAAAAACAGTCGATTTCAATTTATATGAGTTTATGCATCCATAGATCTCCGAATGCCAAGGTAATATTGTAAATTAAATTTAATCAGCGTAAAATAATAAACTGAATACAAAATAATGCTAACCATTCGATGAGATGTGTGAAAACTTATTGAGTGCGTCAAAACTGAGAGTCAATATAAATTAAACTAAGAGCATCGATTTTAATTCATTGTAAATGAATGTAAGTCTTTAACCAAAGTGTTCACTATCAGCTGGGAATATTTTTGCTACATAAAAATAGAATACTATTGAGTCAGGAGGGTGTTTTCCGGAAGAATAATAGAAATAGAAAAGCTAAATTATCAAAGAAGATGCTTATGTATCTGAAATTCACTCGGAAAGTAATCAGCATGATTAAAATCAAGAATTAGTAGTTTATGGTCCTCCCAATATCGATGATCTCTAGACTGCAGAATCTCTTTTTCTTTCCAATAATGGTGAGCACAACAGAGAAGCAAATTAATGGGCATTTGCTTCTTAAGATTAGTTTAATTAATTTGAAAGGAGAGGAATTTCTTCAGAGACAACAAGAGCCTGCTTTTCGCATCCATTTCCAGAAGACTTGTCGAATGAAGAAATGGAACACAATTAAAATAACTAAGGGTTAGATGCATTCAGTATCTAGAACTCTTCTGTTCAGTTTAGAAATCAGTAATTATCGATAGTGTAAATGGATGTGAATCATCAGAATAACTCCTCGTAACAAAGATAGGAAATTATGCAAGTTTAAGGGATTTGCTAAATCGTAAACAACATTTAATATGAATCAACCAGATTTTATTTTATGGATAAAAGTGAAATTAATAGGAGAATTGAAGAATACCTTACAAAATTTATTTAGGCTCTCAAAGGGGAGAGAAGAGAGGCTTTGGCAAACAGTTCGAGAAGATAATTCTTGGCTCTTCTCGAAGTTGCTCGAGGATTTTTAATTGACACTGACATGGCAAGTGCAATGGTGAACTTTCTCATTTCCTATGAGTTAAATCTGGTCTAGTAGAGAAATCAATGCTACCTTGAATATTTAATAGTAAGAGAGCGAATGGCTTGGATTTATGAATGGAGAGATCTTTTAGGTCTCAAAGAGGATATTTGCAGATTACTCTAGAGATACTTCAAGAAAACCAGTACCATTGGCCTAAAATTTTCACAGTGAATGATACTATCTTTTTTTTATCAAATATTCAGATTATTATTCATTGTCGAATTGCCGCAGATGCCCAGTGATAAGTAAAGATATTTAATGCAAGTTTAAAATAGGTTGCTATAATCATAATCATTTGTAGAAAGGATAATTAAGGAATATGATGAATCGATAGAACGTTTAACTCAAACACAACTTTTTCCAGCAATCAAATGCCTTAATCTTCCGCAATAGCACATCACATAATATTGCCGGTCTGTTGCAGCCTGAAAAAAACCTAGAGTTGAGGGTGATAGTAGTTGCAAAACAGTCAGTTTTTAAAACAAAAAAGGGTGAGATTGTACAATTCTTAGTGGCGGATGAAACTGGATGCTGCTATATGAATTTTTTTAATGAGACTGGGAGAAGTCTTGAGTAAGGTGATATTTTGTATATTAGCGGTGCCTATACTTCCTACTACAAAGAAATGCTGCTGATCTATCAAGGCAGTCTCAGCTTGATTCGTCGAATTGGTCGTTGGTACATGAAATTTAATCTCACCAATAACATCTCCCTCCGCTCTTCTAATCCCCAGCTTCAGGAAAAGCTTTGATTAAAACTAAGTTACGCATGCAAAAATTATTTAACTATATGATTGAATATTTAAGACTATTTAATAATGAAGATATGATTTAAATTATTTTCTCAAGACATTTTAATTATTAACAATTTATGGACAGCAATTTCTCTCAATCTCATATGTGCAGCAAGGCTATTCAATAGATCAAGAAGATAACTGAATTTTTTGATTTTAACAGTGAATAGTCGAAAAGTGAGAATGCCATTTCTACAATATCACAACTGATAGCAAAAATACCAATGAGAGCCTCAACGTAACTTCATACCTCCAAAACTTTCACATCGAAATGTCGAACATAAGAGAGAATTAAACTTTATTCCTAAATATTTTCAAAATATGCAAGCGAAAGTTCAAAATATAGCGAATTTATATATAAAAATTTGGAGGATATTGACAATGGCAAAGTATACTAGGGAGGCGAAACTAATTCAAACTAAATACAGGCTGAGTCTAACATGCTCGAATAAATTATTAGCACTATCAATGACAATTCGCTCAAAAAGGTAATTCAGAGCCATCTGATTAAATTTTAAAAGATTGTTTAAGTGTTGAAATCGAATAGTTCCTACACGTCTCCCACATGTATAATTTATCCAATATGAAGAAAAGGAATTAATTCAAAAATGCAAAAAGAACGAGAAGGAGAAATAAACCCTCAGTTAATATCAGCAATACTTGAATGGAAGAAACGCCTAATTAAATAACAAGTAAGATTAATTAAAAAGGATAGCTGATCGGAGATAACTTACAATTCAGAAATTGGGATAACGGATTCAATCTTTGTAGCGAGAATTGGGATAACGGATTCGATCTTTGTAGCGATAATTGGAGGAAAAGGACTTTTAAATTAGTAAACTTAATTAAAAGATCAACTAATTGATAGGGAAACTGAGACAACAAAAGAAGTGATTGTTTGCAATATATATTTGCTGATTTCTTAACTGCGATATACAGCGTGAGTTCCTTTAAAAGATAATGATTATATCTTTCCTCTTCATATTGTAATTGATTGCCAAAGTCACGGAACAACAACTTAAAATTTTTGATAGTTTTGCTAAAAGATACCACTCTCCATATTAAAATTAAAATAAATTTCGATTATCTATTTATAGTCTTTGGGAATGGATGATAATGCCTATCATTTTTTCGAACTTCTTTTCTGAAAGATGAACTTCCCTACATTTTACAGCATAGCTTTGGTTTACTTGGCCCTTTGGAAAAGATAGTTGAACTCTTGGTACTTTCTGTAGCCGAATTATACGAAGATAAGGAAAAAGATAAGTATTGTCTGTGTGAAGATTATGGTCGGACACTGCCAAGTTTCTCTAAGAGTGATCATTTCGTCCGGCTTCATTAGTTCGGCATAAATTGCATAACTTACCCAATAGAGTGCAATGCTGCCCAAGACACAGAATAGAGCCAATGGTCTTACTCCAGTACTCATAACAAGAATTTTGATGTTAATGATGATGACGATGACTGCAAAGAGGGAAGCCCCGCAAAGTACTAAATAACCGGTCTTCCCCTCGATAGTCAGAACCTATTACTCAATCAAATAAAACACAGTCAGAAGAGAAACTATACCATTAAAGATTGAGTAACCAATTTCACGTAAGAATACAGATTGATTGAAGGCTTAATTCTGTATGCCCGGAGCATAAAGATCAGGATATTTGCTAGATTCAGAGTTTGTGTATTCCTCATCAAAAACTGCGTATATTATGATGGGCCATGAGGAGTATAAGACGTTGAACAACTCATATAGATAAACGTTGAAGATAACCACTCCTGAAAAATATGAGAAAGCTCCGAAGGCCACAACAGCACTTACGTGAAACCAGTTTTTATAGAAGCTATATGTAACGAGTCGAGCATTTTTACGATACCATTCTCTACCGTAGTAAAGAGTTAAGAGTTTAATAAATTTGAACTAACCAGCGACAAAATCAGCAACTCTGGCAGCTTCAGTACCCTCTTTACCCTTAATTCCAATCCCAACATCAGCCGCAGTAATCATATTGACATCATTAGCTCCGTCACCAACAGCCAAAGTGAGATAGGGTGAATGATCCTTGACATGCCTAACAATTTTTTCCTTGTTACTAGGGGTGCAGCGGTAACAAATCGTCTGATGTAATGGCAGATCTGGAGGAATAACTTTCTCTGCATTAAGCAAATAGACTTTCTCATTTTTAATCTCCTTAATTCGAAGCATTTAAGCCCGCCATTCATGATTTTACATCTGATCATACATAGGAATATCAACAAGTTCAGCATTGCGATCAATGAGTCCGCAAGAACGACCAATATTGATGGCAGTCTCGCGTTTATCTCCAGTGAGAATGAAAAAGCTCATACCTGCAAGGCGCATGTCTCTAATGGTACCAATTACATCATCTTGAAGTTCATCCTCGATAGCAGTTGCACCCACCAATTATAAATTTTTTTAGATTTTTTCATAACAGTTAAAAATGGCTTACTCGCGATGCTCGCCAGTTAATCCCCTCGCTCGTAAGAATTCTTCGTTCCATTTACGATACTCCTAGTCTGGTATTGTGCGTTTGCCCAGCATCAGTGTTCTTAGCCCTGTTACACTTAGTTCGTCTATGTGCTTTTGTGTTATAGTAAGGTCTTTTTATCCGGGACGAATAAGCTCCTTGACTGTAGAATCAGCGCCTTTTGTATAGATTTCAACCTTTTTGTTGATTGGATTTCGAACAATTACCGACATACGTTTGCGGATTGAGTTGAATTCAAGGTAGGCCAATTTTTCAAATTTAACTATTTGCCGTCGACTGCCTGTTCCCTCTGCAACTTAGATAAACTTGTTCTTTTCACCTAATAGTTACCGACCATACAATTTAGCAAAACTGATTAAGGCCATCTAGTCAGGCGAAGAAGAGTTATATACAAGTTTATCGCCTTATCGCTCTACGTAGATATCATGACAGAGAGAGATCAATCTTAACGCTTCCTAAAGTTTGGGACTGATGCGTTATTGAGTCATACGACTGTCACGAAAGTTAACACTTCCTCTCAATTACTGCTCTAAAGGGGCTAATAAAGCTGGTTCGGCTTCCTAATCTTCTTCCTAAGCACCGTAAAGTTCTCCTCCACAGATAATATTTCTGAATAGCATATTGTTTTTAGTTAAAGTACCTGTTTTGTCAGTAAAAACAAATTTTATTTGTCCGAGATTCTCATTTACCGAGGTGTTATTGGCGCTTGTAAAGCATTGATACAGATCAGACCATCCTCTTTGATCTCTGCCTAAGACTGCACCTTGAAATAGCTTGACCATTTCCATAGTTACCATAAGCGAGATCGGAATAAAGTAGGTCATAAGTAACCACCATGTCATCATCATAATCCAAAAATTAGCTTTTGGGATATGCTTTGTGAACTCAGGGTAACTGTTTTCTAAAATTGTATTGAAAAGTGAGCAGACCATTGCAATTATTAACTGCCAAATAAAAATTTCGATGACTAGCTTGTTCACTTCCTGCATGAGTTTTGATTTTTTAGGCTCAAATTTAACCGAGTTCAACACCACTTTTGTATCAGAGCCACTGTATATACAGGCAGCTATCACTTAGTGCACGTTTTTTAAGATACAACCTCGCAGAATGAGATTTGATGCATCAAGAGGAATCTTTTGTGAGTCTGTCTCTACTGTACCTTAAAATTTGTTAAAATAGGGGTTGGGTCCACTGCACTCTATCTTATATGTTTTTTTGTAACTGTCTTCCCCTATAGGAATTTTATTTGGGGTATTTGTCAAGTAGGACTGTTTTAGCTTGAGATTTGTTTCTCCGTCCAGGCCTTTAGTCTCAACAAAACAACGGTTTTAAGGATCTGAAGTCTTAATGACCAAAGAATCACAAGGGATGAAATCTTCCTTCCGAATCTTGATGATATCTCCAACCCGTAAAGACTCCCAACTTTGATAATTGAATCTAACTCCATCGAATATCTAAACTTGTCGTTAGTTTTCGCCTTTATCCTTGAGATAACGACAAAATTCTTCATATGCATCTTTAATAAGTACAGCAAGCATCACAACTGAGAGCGGGAAAAGGGTAGTAGGAGTTCCATTTGTGACAGAGATGGACGGAATGATCTGGAAGATGGAGATAATGATGAAGTAAACTATATGGAGAAAGTGATACTATTCGCAAGGTTGGTAAGCTGGTTCATCAGATTTATGGGGATAAAGGTCACAACATTGGAAGACGTACTCTTGATTTAGTTGCTGCAGTAGGTTATCTGAGGTTGAGTAAGAGTGAGATACCGTAGCGGCTACTCTTCTTTGACCTCTGACTTCATTCAATATTTAACAATCTTATTATATTAAAGCCTTTCTTGAATTCAAACGTTTCTTTTGGGAGATGACGATAGTCCTGTCTTAAAAGTTTGCTACATCTAGAAGTCATCATGAAGTCAAAACTAAAATAAGACTATTTGCAAATGAGCTTGATAAATGAATAAATTCAATGATATCTCAAAGGATATCTTCACCAAATAATTTCAAAAACAATCCAATCCAATTTTCCGAACTACTAAATTGGTTCTTGTCATTGAATATTTATCCTAAGATAGTATGAAAATCGATGATATTAAATATTTAACCGCCAGTATTACTAAATCAAATTATATTTGTTTATATAATCAATCGTCATCCAGTTAAACTATTTACTTTTTACCAGTTTTCTTCTTGATTGGTGGCGAGGAAGATTCATATTAATCCTCATCCTCATCTTCGAGCTAGAGATCTTAATCAAATTCTCCCATTAGTCCCGATTCTTATTAATCATCTTAGTTGTGCTCGCCGTTTTCATCCTATTATGGCTCTGAAATTTCATCTTACTCCTATTATTTCTTTTCTATTCTTCGTGAATGGTCATTCCATTTGAAAAATTTATTATTTACATCCAGCATTATTGGAATTATATCTGAACTTTTGTTAGGATATCTGCAGAGAGCACCTCCTTCGGTTAGCAGCGTGCAGCCAATTTACATGAGTGGCTCCGATGATTATAAGTATATCTTCCACATTTTTTGAAATGCTAGCTATCTGATTCTATACACTTCGTTGTTGTTCATGAGCTCAGCCACTTCCTGACAATTTTTGCTGAACAGTCTGTAGTTTTATATGGTAATGTTTCGTCCTAACTCCATGATCTCTTTATTCTTCATATAGATAAACTCAAACCTATCCATAAAATCAGTTCGGGCACAATTCATTCTGTATCTATTTACAATATCACTCGTGTAAGGGTTTTCAAATTGCAAAGTGCTCACTTCAATTGTGCTAGCTCCAAGATATTTTTTTGCTTTGGAGGTTAGCTCTTCAATTTATCGTTTTATCTTTCCAATTTAAGTTGTAATCTATCGATTGTTGATGGGCAACCGGTTGAATTCACCTTACAGAACAAGATACCTTTCAAATTATGCTCGAGAAACTCGATACACTCTATATTTCTCACGCAGTCTCTCTGAGGATTGATACCATCTTTCAACTTTGGCTCTTTAGATAGGATCTTCCTTGAGGTCTGATTTAATCTTTCGACCATCACTTGGTAGTAAATTTTCATATTTTACCCTTCCATTGGGTAATTAATTTTCAGCAATTTCAATATCTTTATAAGCTTTATGAACTTGCATAGTCTCACTATAAAATTCCGCTCCAGTTGGTCCACCGTAATATAGAAAGCGAAAATAGTCTTTTTTAAAAATATCTTCATTTTAAACCGAGGTCTATTCGCACTTTTTTTTGTATATTTTTAGCACAAAACTGTAGTAGTTCTCAATAGACATACACATAAAGGGACTCTCCAGAATCTTTTTTTGAAGAGCCAGTAGATCTTCAATCGGAGCGTTGCTATAAAATTATTAATTGATATCTGCGGGTATCCCTTTAAACTATTTAATGTAGTCCATTAACGTCTGCAATTATATCTCAACATAGAGTTCACTCGCCTCTAAGTCTCCCCTGAGTTATTGTGCTTCTTCAAAAGTCATTTTATTTTTTACGAAGGTAAGTTACTGGTAAATCTCCATATCATGTATTTTTGGCTTCTAAAATATTTTGGCTATTCTTTGATTGAGATTGCGTGATTATATTTCCAGTTTTTCTATGCGCTCTCTAAGTCTATTCTTGGGATATGAAATTTTATCCATAATTGACTTTAAATTTGTTATTGAGGTAATTGATGTCTTTTAGAAACTAAGAATTTTCTGAGATAGGCAAGCCCACATCTTTAAAACATGCAGTTTTTTTAATTATGAGGTTGTGTCCACATCTAAATCTTCTGCTTGAATCTGCTTGGCTTCTATAATAAGCAACAGTTCGCTTACTAATTTTCTGTCTTATAAGACCTGCTCGATGTTAATGAATTTATCCTAAAGCTATTGTTTCCATTCTACATATTCTGAGTAGATTTCAATAATATCGCAGTACGATTGTTATAGATGCGCATACGTAACTATTTTACCTATCTTTGTTAAGAACTCACCTTTTATCTTGGTGCTACTCGCCATTATTCTTTTGTAGACATTTTGCAGAATAATTTCGATGAAGCTATTGATGAAACACACCTCATTTTAATCGAATTTTATCTGATATTTGGCAATTTAGAAGAGTTGATTAAAGGCGAAATCAACTGATTCATAGTTTGAATAAACCCATTCCTTTATAATATTCCTAATGGTTTAGCTCATAGATTTTGGTGGCTCAACAGTTAATTCTTTTCCATTCCCCTCTACAGTATTATTTTGATTTTCCTATAAAGGATTCGACAATTCCTCTTCCATTGCTCCAGATTAAATTTTCCTTATCGCAGCCATTGTATTTTTTATTTTAGTGTAATAGCTGAGAATGTTGGCATAAAACATATACTTTCCCCGGACCTGCATGAGATGACTAAATTATTGATATTTGAGCCTTCCCACTTTTTGATTTATTTTAATCAGACTGTCTATTAAATTTAATGATTATATAAGCTGGCTGGCATTGGGTTCTTCAGGTTTGTTTAAATATTTTTTTCTTATTATCGCAAATTAGATTAAGTCAGCTTCGGCTTTAAAAAGAACAGAGTTTGAGGGAACTAGTATATTATTTTTGACCAGCGAATCCTGGACGTTTCTCTTTTCATTCGTATTTTTTGACAGACCATACGTATTTTCCAAATTCTATAGTAATTATCTTTTTTCATCATACATTCGATGTATTTTCACACCACTTAACAACTCCTTAAAAATGATTCTAATTCTTCTTGATTTTTATTAGTCTAATTTGCTGGCGGTCAAGTACACTATTCTGTTGTAGTCGCTTTCCTTGATAAAATGTAGTTTTCTTGATTTGAAGGCCAATTTGAAGTTTAAAAGAATTTCAGCTATCCCTTATTGATCGAGATTTGAGTCATAAAACAATTGAAGTAGATGCCGGCTGTCTGTTTCTATGGATTGCTCGCAGTACTGTTAATATATTTGTTTCCAAACTTCACTGTTCTTCATCATACTTATAATTTATTGAATTTATATTGCTAATTATTTCTATTTATGCTCTATCGGTTCTTTATTTCTGCGAGCAAACTCCTTCAATTTAGGTTTTATTGTTCTCGAGTCATCACTTTGCATTTCTTTAAGTTTTTGTTCCAAATATTTTTTGTATTTCTTCTCGATTTTCTCTCCTTTCTCTTGTCCCCAATCAAACTTGCTATTTTTATTTGATAATTAATGGCAGATTTAAGATAGCTCTTCGAAAGAAATATCGCTTTCCTTTTTAATTTCTTTCCTTAAGAGATAGTAAATAATCTCAACAATGTTTATGTCCTCTTAACTATTTTAACTGTTTATATTTTTTTATAAAATTGAAGCACTTGATTCAAGGGCTTTCCTTAGGTAGTATCTTTCGATTTCAAAGATGTTTTTCTTTTACAAAAGAATCTTCTGCAGGCTTTCGGATAACTTCAGACTGAAATGATCCAAAAATTTGATTGAGGGTTTGTCTAACTGTGTGGAGCCTTAAATGTCCTGAATTTTATGAATAAGTTAAGGTAGCTTTAAATTTCGAGCATAGATGTCATTATTTCTACATCCAAAACATATTTAACTACCTTACTTCATTTTAGCGCAACTGGTATGGAACCATCTTTTGCATTTCTCACACTCGATTTACGATTCCTCATTTTTGACCTAATTGCATGGGCACCATATGAAAAATATTTGGTCATTATGCTCACTGCATACTAAGTATTTTATTTCTTCTTTGTCGTTGCCTATCAGTGAAAGTCCCCTAAAATTTTAGATATTTTTATTTAGATGAAAAAGTAAACTATCCTAGTGCTTGTCCAATAATCCAATTGTCAAAAATGCTGAATAGTTTTAAGTAGTTTCCACAGTGAGATAGGAAAGAACACAGTCCATATGTATATAATTTTTGCATTCTTTCTTCCAGCAATGTAGTCCTTCATTGCTTGTAGAGTTGCAGTTCATACATTTTTTGGAATTTGAAATCTTTGGTTTTTTTAGTGGTAAAGGTGCAGCCGCAAACGTAAGTGTTTTATAGGAATTAAGCTTGACTCTTGGAGATGTTAAAGCGCAAAGCATGTGCATCCATTATCCCATACCAACATCTTTTAAGATTCCGTTTTATTTTCCACAGTACGAACAGGTGTAAGAATTTTTTTGCTGGCCCTTCTTTTTGCATTCGTCGCATTTGAACTTATTCTTTTCTTTAATATCCGGAGCGTAGCAATATCGATGTACAGTCTTATGACAATCTTTGCACAAGAGTTTTTCAAAGTCTTAATTGTCGAAATAGTTGACTCGGCAAACCTAGCACGGCTCAGTAACTTCTTTCTTTATTTTTTTATCTTTTTCTGCCATCTTGACTTATTTATTAAATATAAATTATGAAATGCGCCTAAAGATGAACCACCACTCAATTTTTATAAGAAGGTCAATCTTCTTTTATTAATTAGGAAATAACAATTATTGGTCATTTCTAATTGTTTAATAGTTGATAAATTATTCTTGTCTTTCAGACACTAATAAAATTATGAAAGAAGTTGTGAAAATCCGAATGATACTATTATTTTTTAAAAAAAATAGAACCTTATCATTTGCAACATTTGGGATGTTATCCGAGTCAAACAAAAACAGATCTGAATAAAATTAACTCAAAATGGATGCAAACATGGGCAAAAAGTGGATAATACTTGAGTTTAAATCGTTTTGGTGATATCATTGCCATCAAATCAAAGTTTTTCCTTTGAGAATCTTCACATTTTCTTTGTTGGTGATGTCCAAAAATTGTGAAATATCATTCACATAAGCTCTTGTCATCGTCTCGCAATCGTCTTTTTTGATTAGATAAGCTAAATTATCGCAGCTGTACACTTTGTTTGGATGTGCTGTTCAGTATAAGAAACGATTTGTCTTCCTTTTGCAGTTTTATTAAGATTAACTTTAGCACTCAGCCAAGTCGAATCATCAGCAGGAATATCAACTCCTCCGATATCTGGCTTTCTTTCCTCTAAATTGAGTTGAATAGTACCTCTAATGGGATAGGCTTTTGTAAGTCTTTGATAGTAGGGAACTGGCCAAGTGGGAGTTGACATAACTCTATCTTTAATGGGGTTCGATCCACTCAAGAAGACATCCTTGGAGAAGTTCGCCTTGTTTAAGAAGAGAAGAGATCGCATGTTGCCGACCACTTTGAACATCAATTAATTAATTAGTGATTAGTCAAAATAAATTAAATATTAAATATCCCTACAAATGAGTTTGTTGTTAGACAGATGTTAAAGTACTATACTTGTTTAATAATTTATTATTGAAGCTAAACATAAAAATTCATTCTGATCATTTAATTCACTGAGTTTTTGACTTTAGATTTGAATGCAAGTAAGAATTGTTTGCAATCATGAACTTAAACAATATATTTAGCATAGAATCAAAGAGATATTATATGAAATTGAAATAGTCAAAATTTGATACTTGTTTGATATAAATGTCTGTCAATCTGAGGGAAAAAGGAAACTCATTTTTCATTAAGAGAGAATTTAAAGAGGCGATGGAATGTTACCAACAGTATGTAAAAGAGGAGCATAACGACAATGCAAAGGCTTATTTCAATTTGAGTCTTTGTTATGATAGGTTGGGCGATTATTAAAAATAAATTGAAGCCTGCACCTGTGCGTTGGAGCGTGAAAAAACATACACGAAAGTATACTATCGATTAATGAAAACCTATAAGCAAATGAAGAATAAAGATTATGATGCATTTATAAATGCCATTCAGTTCCTAAAACATGATGAGAAAGTGGAGGAAAAATAAAGAGCAGAAATTTGGAAATTTATCGATAATTACAAGGAAAAAATACGGATAAAAATTTATGGTAGTGATGTAAAAATAAAGAAAGATGACTAATCATTTTAAAGACTTGAGAGACTCCGAGTGGAAATGAGCGGAGATTAAAATATTAATCAGTTGATAGATAAATATCTCTCGGAGTGGATTAATGAATGGAATAGTGACGTTCAGTCTGAAGACGCCAAATGGGAAGAGATACTCTATATAATCCAGAACTAAGACTACAATCACGGGATCAATCTTGCCTATTTTTATCTCAACTCAATCACAAATAAATAAAAGCGAAAGGTAATTATCTAAAAGATTAAAGAGATTAAAAAGCAAATGGGTAAAGTTCAGCCAATACCAGTCTACGAGAGTAACAGTAACGACCAAATAATTTTATAGAATTAATATAATTAAGATGAAATAGAAAAAATGAGTTCATCATCAGAGGAAAACTTGTTTGAATCAGAGAGTGCGTCTTAAAAAAAGAAAAATAAATCAAATACAAATAGTGAAAAGAAGAAATAAGCACCTTCTGTTTTTCCACTTCCCCTAGAAAAGACGGCTAAAAATTCACCCTCTCAAAAAGAAGTAAAACCACCGACTGTTTTTAATTCTAAGAAATAACTTCTGGCCAAAAAACGACTGTAGAAGGAATAAATAGCAAAATTAAGTCAAATCCTTAATGAATAATAAATTGAGATTCTCCTTGATCAATACTGCGAAAGACTGAAAAATCCTAAAATGATTTTTGCATAAACATTCAGGGTAATCGAGAGCATGCTGAATAGCAATCAGACTCAATTAACAAAATAACAACTGCTGATTCAGTTTAAAAAGCGGACAAAAAAACTATCATTAATCATTGGAAGCTTGACTAAAAATGAAAAGAAAATTATATATGATCTTCTGGTTAGAAACAATATAGAGGAGTTTGCTATCGATTATTCTCCTGATTATTATAAGCCATGATCTGTAAATTCATTTATTTATGCCAAAACAATAAGACTCAGAACTTAGATATACATTAATTTGATTTTGTTTGGAGATCATTTGATTAATTTGAAGAGGTCAGCAGCTGTGGCAACCCACAGGGTTTCTATTGTGGATTTGTCCGCGCTTCGTTTTTCCACAATCACGGATTCGTGCCTCTATAAAATCCTAAATTGCAATATATTTACTTAGAAAGCTGAGCAACGTCGAGGGTGTAGGGGACAACAACAAAGTCTTTCGTTTTTGTCTTCAATGCAGAGTCAGTAGAATTAAGTTTTTTCAAAACCACTAACTCAAGGAATTTCTTTGGAACAATAGCAGTATCAACAGCATTTCCAACTCGAATAGGGATAATCTTATGACCCTTTTCAAACAGATATTTGGCTTGATTGACTGTCAATTCATCATATGACTCGATTTCGGAAAGATTCAAAGCAGAAAGTGGAATACCATTGAAAGGATTTCCAGCCTCTTTTAATTAGTCATAGGGAAGAATTTGATTTTCAACACACCACTCTTTGCTGAGGAACTTTGAGATGTAGTTACGGATACTGTCTGAAAATACACAAACAATTCTTTTTGATTTGTCATTTTGCCATCCTTTTTCCTTAATAAATTTAAAGGCTGTGTCCATAACACATCCTGCTGATCCTCCCACCAAGAGACCTTACTTTCTAATTAGCTGTCTAGCATAGGTAAAAGAAGCAATATCTTCAGTTTTGACCCAATGATCGATACATTCACGAGCACATGTTCTAGGGATGAAATCGTATCCAATACCTTCAACTTTATATGCTCCTCCAGGGACATTTAAACTTCCGGGCAAAGCCAAAATACTTCCAATTGGATCTCCTCCAACAATCAAGGTGTTTGGACTTTTTTCTTTAATTTTTCTGGCGACTCCTGCTATGGTTCCTCCGGTTCCAACTCCAATGACAACAGCATCAAGTTTTCCATCGCATTGATAAAGAATCTCTTCGGCAAGCTGGTCGTAGTGAGCTAAAATATAAGCCAAAAAAAGAAAAAAGAAAAATTGTGCTACACATAGCTTTAAAAGTGTAATAAACACTTTTCAAGAAATATGTAATTTTGCTGTCTGAACGTTTACTAAGATAAACAATATTATTATTGGTTATCAACTCTCAGTTCAATTTTTAAAAATGTAAGGTTTGTTACCTATTGGGTTTGAAGGGTTGCAATATTGATCCAGTAGAATAGCTCCTTAGTCTCTGAATTTTAGAGAAACACCGATATGGGATTCAGGAGAGTCAAAAGCTGCCTCAGTTGGAGTTCTTACAACTTTGGCTCCTAAACCTTTAAGTACATTAGCTTTTTCAGTAGACATCTTTTCAGGTAAAGTAATAATGCAACCATACCCTTTCACAGCTGAAGCCAATGCAATGCCAATACCAGTATTTCCCGACGTAGCTTCTACAATAGTATCTCCAGGTTTCAATACTCCTCTTTTTTCTGCATCGAGTACCATCCTCTTTCCGATTCTGTCCTAACATCACAGACAATATACCTTGACTGATCCACCCATATTCATAAACTCGCACTTGGCAAGAAGTTCGCAAGCAATTCCCTCATCCAATCCCAATTTATTTATCCTAATCATGGGAGTGTTGCCAATAGCGTCCAGGGCATCATCAAAAATCTTTTTAGGCAGAGGCCTGAAGGGCTAATGGACATGAGGTGATTTTTAAATATTATCTCCAAGTTTCCAAGTACACCTGATTGTATCAACAGAGTAATCCATTTCCACAAATAGGAATATATATTAATTTATATTGATAAATCTCAGATATGGGGTTTAATGTCGCTGATCTTTTCAGAAATATTCCTCAAGAAGATTATGATCTTGCCGTTGATAGCGGCTTGTTGCTCGCAGCTGCAGTTTCCATCTTTTATCTTTTCTTTGGCCGACTCTTCTCGCTCCCCGAACTAGTTGGAATTACACTTCGCGCACCAACATGTAACACTACCTTTATTTAGCTGAATTATCAAGAAAATCACTGGTAATAATTGCAGGATTTATTTTCACCTCAGCTCTGCTGAGAACAATGTACCATGAACATCTCACCAACTTCTATCCTTATGATTCCGAAGCTTACTTGCAAAAAATACCAACCTTGCGATTAATCATTTCTGGAGCTTTGATTGGACTTGGATCACAGTACACCATTATTGGGCTCGAAAACACTGGAACTTTGGGAGTACCTACTTTTTCGCTGAGATCTTTAGTATCGACCATAGTCTTATTCGGAACCACAATGATAACCGTAACATATCAATTTTACAAATGGATTCCAGCAACTCCTCGAATCATCTAGATTCTGAATGAATCTCTTCCTAAAAATATTTCATTCGATGCATATCTTTTGGTAAGTCTGCTCATTCCCTTCATTTGCTTTTTGATTGCATCTAAAAAATCGTTGAAAGGAATGGTGTAGTCTCTTCTTCATTTCGGTGTCGGAATTGCTGTTGGAGGTTTTCTAATGTTGTTGGGGTGGAGTTAAATTAAGACTACTCTTAATCTATTTAGATACTCTAAGAATTGGACGGCAAATGTTATCGTTGCCTTTACTGTTGCCTCATTTGTCTTTGCTTTCCTTTTTGTCATTGTCAAATATGGATTGTAATTTTATGATTATTCAGTAAAAAACCATTATTTTCAAATGAATTGCAAGATCAGAAAGGAAAAATAACTGCAAAAATGTTATTAGGCAATATTTTGGTCGGAATTGGATTTGGCATTGGGGGACTTCTATTTTAATCTTTCTTATTAGTCGTTCCGACCACAAGTCTCAGGATAATTGTTTTTTGGGGTATTCCCTGTATTTTTTCGATGAAAATCGTTCAAGTGATGACTGAAAAATCTTTAACCCCTCTTGAAACACCAAAATGAAGCCAACTATGATCTTCATAAATGATGATTTATCTATTTATAGCCTTAAATATTTATAATCTATTTGAATTTTACTTAATAAACGAACCGATACAACTTATTGAATATTGGTTATTTCATCAAAATAACCACAACTCAATTTTACTTGTATTGGATAAGTCGTCTTGATAAGTTGTCTTGATAGGGTGAAACCAAAGAGTCAATACTAAATGGCTATTAGTTTTTGGTGATGATCAAATTAATAATTGTATTCCATTTTGTAAATTTATCGTATAAAGTTGCTCTTCTGCATAAATTTATTTTTGTTGTTGTATAATATTCATTATTTGAGGGTTTCACTAAGTTAGCAAACTCATGGTTCTATCAACATATAATAAAAAATTGATTTCATTTTTCAGCACTAAAGGCTTTGAGTTAGAATCAATAACGATTGCTCTAACATATATTTTAATTGTATAAAAAACAAAAATCATTTAAAATGTTTCTTTAATGACTATTCACGAATCTGTATTTCTATGATGGATATTATTGATATTTATACAATAAATCATGCGTCTTAACTATATTTTTATCATGAAAGTTTACTGATATATATTGAAAAAATAATGTGATAACTTTTGGAAATGATTATGAGATAAAGATAATCATCTATATAATTTAAATCGCATGAATAAACAAACCTCTAAAATCATTGCCAACGTATTATTACAAAAATAGTTTTTTTAAAAAACCTATGCTCCATATGTGACTCATTTAAGTGTGCTTATCCAATTTCTTTCACTTCTTAGTTTCATCTTCCTGACTTCTCCAACTTAAATTAACGAAATCGCAAGTATTCCTGTCAATGTAAGCAATCCTTGTTTTAGTGGCTACAATCAGTATTAGAAACACATCATTTTATTTCAATTGCAATGAGTCTACTAAGTATTTTCATCATGGTTATCATTTTCTTTTTATTATTCATTCAAAATGCTATTCTTATGAACCCCACACTCCAAAATCACCATCATCACAACAAAATAATCTTAGCAACAGTATTCCTCTTTTTGATTTATTAATTGACTTCAATTCCATCTCTAATAATCATCGTAATAATCGTAATATGTAGATAATCAATTTTCAAACTGGATAAACAAATATAATTATTATACTTCTCAATGCCATTGCCGCTATTATTATTTGTCTCTCTATTTTAGTCGAACCTCATCATTACTTCTACAAATATCATATTATCTCAATCTGCTTCATTCTGCTTGTGACAAATGTGGGTCTATATATATTTGTGTTCTTTGGTCTATCAGTCTTCTTCGGATTTAGATAAACAAATAAAATAAAAGTAATGCTGTGGTGATTTAGGTTCTAGCCTATTTTGAATTTTCGTGGCTGTTGTTACTTGAGCTAATTGTTCTCTAAACTGGAAATACAATTCAGACTCTATATTTAAGCATAATTACTCTGGTTATTGCGATTTATATAATTAGTCTTCCCAGTGATTTCAGCTTGAATGAAGTAGAAGAAAATGAATGGCTCCTATTTTATATTGAGCAATTGAATGGTGAAGTGCACCTTTAAAATGACGATTACTACAAAATGTACCAAATAATCTATCGATTCCAAAATAAATACGAATAAAATAATCCTCAAAACAAGAATATTTAAAAATTAGACTTAACAATGTTTGCTGAAGTTGATAAATCAATTACAAAGTAGTCTCTTAAATCTTTTCTAATGCATAAATTATAATTCAATATTTAAAAGCATTAATTCTATCTTATTTCTCGTATGCAAAGATTGGCATGTTAGCTTATCAATAACCAATCGCCCATGAAGTTAATTTATTAAATTTTAAAATTCAAAAAGGAAAACTAACTCCATTTTACTTTTGAAGAGGAAATCAAATTTTAGAACTTGATCAATAAAACACAGAAATATCTTGAAGAACAAGAAAAATCATTAAACAGTAAGCAGATAATATTTATTTAAAAATAAATCTAAAATTTTTATGACAATATTGCTGTTATTATAGAAAATGTTCAATTTGTTTGGCATCACATAAGAATGCGAAATTTATAGTAATTGAAGCTTCGTGAGAAGATACACTAAATGATTATTTCTTAAAAAAAGTGTATAGAAATCTTAAAGCATTTAATGCCCTTCAGAAATATTAAAATTCAGATCTAAGTGTTTAATTACCTGATGACGATAATTAATGTCCAATATGAACCGATATTTGAATGGGCATAAATACAAATGTAGAATCAAGATAAGTTAAGCTATTCAAATTATATTCACATTATAAATCACAATATTGCCAATATCTCTAATAATATAGCCAATTAAATGAATTTTATCAAGGAATAACTTGTTGGCAAATCAGTTCAGTAACTCTTCTCGAAGAAATTTAAGAATTATATACCGAAAAACATTTAAATTCTTATCAACAATCAATCTAATCGAAAGGAAATTATTTTGCCTTTCATTGTGGATGGAGGTTGCCAATATATATTACCTTTTAGGAGTAAATTTGATATCTTTCCTGATTTGCAGAGTGGCTTTCAGTATATCATTCAAATTTTGAACAGTTCTAATCTCAGAAAATTCCCTTTATTTCTATATTCAGTACAATCTGACCAAATAACAAATATTACACAAAATTTCTATTAGTATTTATCCTTATCTTCGCGGTCATTTGATGGATACATTCAAGGCGGTGAACTATTTGATATTGATATAGGATCATATATTAGTTAGAAAAAATAGCCACTTGGATTTACATTAAACTGCCTGATAAAGCTAAAGAAGTTAACCAAATCAATGAAAAACAGTTCAAGAAAATAACAGCAGTAAAAGGTAGAACTTAAATTATTATAACTATATGAAATTGGTGTTTAGAAGATAGCTTTAATTCAACTAAAATTAAAAAATAATTAATCAAATGTAACTGAAGTCAGCTTAGGATAATTTCTATCCCATCAGAATATGGAAATCAACGATTTAAAGTTTAAAACAAGACATAAAATGTTAAGGAATCAAGTATTTTGTGAGATTCCCAATCGCTTTTAATCTTAAATAGACGAAAAATTGTCCAAATATAATAGTTCTCATCGACTATCCTACTTAAAGATAATATGGCTGCTAATTGGTCTCATCATCGCAATAGTAGTTACTGTGCTCGCCGTTATGATGGTGTAGATTTCAACCACAGGCAGCAATCTCTCCGAAATTATGAGCGAAAGCATCAACACCAACACCAAAATACAGTAGATTTACCTGCTCATGTACCAGTACTATCAGTACTACCAAATCCTCAACTTCCCCCAGCAGCTCCTCG
>Ga0302186_10000517_pt1 | contig 34400 bp, 30 predicted proteins | sample II_Bog_E1_2_FD_198782 | JGI IMG/M metagenome (GOLD analysis project Ga0302186, IMG submission 198782) | Peat permafrost microbial communities from Stordalen Mire near Abisko, Sweden - II_Bog_E1_1 | ecosystem: Environmental > Terrestrial > Soil > Wetlands > Peat | place: Sweden: Abisko... | reverse complement strand
TGTGGCTCCAAAGAACGCTGCTGATCTTCCAAAATTGGTTGAAGGCCTTAAGAAATTGGCCAAATCAGATCCTTTGGTGCAATGTACCTCTGAAGAAAATGGACAACACATTATTGCAGGTTGTGGTGAGCTCCATGTTGAAATCTGTCTCCACGATTTGGAAACCGAGTTCTCCAACATTGAAATCATCAAATCTGACCCAATTGTCACCTATAAGGAAACCGTTTCCGAAAGATCCAGTCAAGTGTGCCTTTCCAAATCCCCAAATAAACACAACAGATTGTACTGTGTTGCTGAACCAATGGCCGATGGACTTCCTGAATTGATTGAAAAGGGAGATATTGGTCCAAAAGATGATCCAAAAGTCAGAGGTAAGAAACTTGTTGATGATTTCGGCTGGGACAAAAATGATACGTTGAAGATCTGGGCATTCGGACCTGAGAACTCTGGACCCAACATTCTTGTTGATGTTACAAAGGGTATCCAATATATGAACGAAATCAAGGACTCCATGGAATCTGCGTTCCAATGGGCCACCAAAGAAGGTGCTATTTGTGATGAAAGCATGAGACAAATTAAAGTCAACTTGGTTGATGTAGTCTTGCACGCTGATGCCATCCACAGAGGAGGTGGTCAAATCATCCCTACTGCCAGAAGAGTTTATTATGCCACGGAATTGACAGCCACCCCAAGATTGCAAGAACCTATTTTCCTTTGTGAAATCACTGCTCCTGCTGATGCTATGGGTGGTGTTTACCAATGTCTCAACCAAAGAAGAGGTACTGTCATTGAAGAAGAACAAATCCAAGGAACTCCTTTGAATATGGTTAAGGCTCATTTACCTGTCAGCGAATCTTTCGGTAAATTTTTGAAAGTATTGGAATATTTAATTAATTAATATAGGTTTCACTTCCCATCTCAGAGGGTTGACCGCAGGACAAGCTTTCCCACAATGTGTGTTCTCTCATTGGCAACAAATTCAAGGTGATGTCTTTGAAAGTGAAACTAAAGCAGGATCGATCGTAAAACAAATTAGAGTTAGAAAAGGTTTGAAAGAGGGTATCCCAGCCTTGGACAACTACATTGATAAGCTTTAAAGAAGAGGCAGAGGGCTTGAATGAAAAATAAATCGCCTATATTTTTTAATACAAAACGAATTCGACAAAAAAAAAAAAGATCTCGCATTATTTAAATTATTTAAAAAAGCCTTCTATTTCAAAAAAAAATTTAAAATATATTTTAAGTGAAATTTTTTTTTTTTTTTCCTTTTTTTCAATGACCCTGAAATTAAAAAAAAACATTGCTATCATTTTCATTTTTTTTTTATCTCTTAATTTTTTTTTAGTTTTCAAACACAATTAGATATTTAAAAATGAATTCGGAGACCAATGAACTTATTAAGTTGGAAAACAATCTTGAAAAATCAACAAATTTTCAAACTTCTGTGAACTTGGTTAAATGCTCTATTGGAATTGGGGTTTTGGCTCTCCCATATTACTTTAATGCAGCTGGATATGTCCTTTCTTCGATAATCATGGTTTCCATTACAACCTTAACATTTTATTCCACATTAAAAATTATTGAATTGGCAGAAATGAAAGGTCTCAAAGAAACGGATTATGAAATTTTGTATAAAGAAGATGTTGGAAAATGGGCTTATCTTTATTTTGAAATTTGCATGAGTGTTGGATACGGAGGGGTTTGCGCTTGTTATGTGATATTTTGTATAACTTTTCTGAAAAATGTATTTGGTACAACTGATATATTGCACACTTTGATTTATGCTCTTTTTTCTTTATGTATAACCATACCCTTATCCTTCATCAGAAAATTTGAGTTTTTTGTTAAATATAGTTTTTTCGCAAATGTTTTGATGCTCATTGTTTTTGTTAGCGTATATCATTATTGCCTTACTAATATTAATGTTGAAAATTTAGATAATTTAGCAAATTTTAGTGAAGTTTTTGGAATTTTGGGTGTATTTTTGTTCGCATTTGAATCGCCAGGACAAATTCTTCAAATAAGAAATTCAATGAGAAACAGAGAAGATTTTAAATGGACATTTTTGATTGTGAATACAATGGTGATGCTTCTCTATGTTTCATTTTCTATATGCTGTTGTTTTGGTTTCACCTCTGTTCAATTAACTCAGAACATTTTAACAGGTTTTGGCTCCTTAAGCCATTTTTCCTTGATGCTTGAAGGATTGTATGCATTGGCATTAATGATTTCTTATCCAATGCAATTGAATCCACTTCTCCTTGTTTTGGAAAATATTCCACGAGTCAAAATATTTTTGAGTAAGAATCAAGACAATTGCTTCAAGAAAAATTCGGTCAGAATAATTGTAAGTCTCATTATTTTTCCTTGTGGTCTTTTTATCACTAATTTAGCCGATTTTGTTAGCTTATTAGGAACTTATTGTGGATTGATCATGCAATTTGTTTTTCCATTATGGACTTATAATATATATATGAGAGACCGATTGAGTTTACGAGTCAAATATTTCCATTATTTTGTCATTTTTGTGTCAATAATAGCAACAATTTCAGCTTCTTATTCTTCTATTTTAACTTTAATTAAAGATTATGAATAAGGTGAGTTAGTGATAGACAATTTATATTAGAAAATCTAAAAATTTGTTTGGAAAAATATTTTATATAGATTAACAGTTCAAAAAACATTTGAAAATTTTTAAATTTAAGCAGAATAAAAACCCCTCATAAATGGAAGAAGTATAGTTTCCAAAAATAAATCATTTTTTTAATTTCATTTCCTAAAAAGTCCTGGAATAATGAAAAATCACCCTCTGACAATTTCCAAGTTTTTATAAGAATTCGTCCCCCTCTACCTAGAGAACTTGAATTCAAAAAGTTTTTTCCCATTGTAATATTTTCATAAAATTTGTGAAAAATTCTGAAAAAGGCCAAAGTTTCTCCTGACAAAAAGCACCTCTATTTTTATGAATATTATGGTTATGAGTTCTTGAAGCCGGAATTGGCACAAGAGTTGGAAACAACGCAAATATCTCATCACATTCATCAGTTTTCTTTCGACTATGTTCATGACGAAAACAGTTCCCAACAATTTGTTTACGATCAATCAGCAAAATCAGCAGTTCTTTCAATGCTCCAAGGCTTTAACTCGACTATTATAGCATATGGACAAACAGGAACAGGTAAAACTTTTACAATGGAAGGTGGAATTTTACCAAGATCAGCCAATGAAATCTTTCAATACATTAATCTCAATAAAATGAATTTCGATTTTGCTATAAAAGTCTCTTATCTTCAAGTTTACAACGAAACTATTCAGGATCTCTTGACACCAGATAAAAGCAATTTAATGATAAGAGAAGATAAAAAAAGAGGGGTTTTTGTTGAGGGATTAAGCGAATGGACTGTCAGATCTATTGAAGAAGTTTTTGAATTAATTAAGAAGGGTTCGCAAATGCGAATCACAGGCGCTACAAAAATGAATGATATATCTAGCCGTTCCCATGCAATCTTTACCATTACTGTCCAAAAATGTCATTCAAAAGTAACAGACTCACATAAAATTTCAGAAATAATCAGCGGGAAACTCAATTTTGTGGATTTAGCAGGCTCTGAAAGAGTGAGAATGACGGGAGCGACAGGAAAAAGATTAGAAGAAACCAAGAAAATTAATCAATCCCTCTCAGCCCTTGGAAATGTAATATCTTCTTTGAGTGAACCTAAAGGAAATAAATCACATATACCCTACAGAGATTCAAAAGTTTTTCATTCTTATTTTTTGTTTTTCAAAAAAAAAATTAATTAATGATTTTAAGTTAACTCGCATATTGGAGGATTCTTTGGGAGGGAATTGCAAGACTGTTTTGATCACAATGATTTCTCCTTTTATAGATTCTTTTTTTGAATCGGTAACAAAAGTTTTAAATTATATCAAAATCAAATTGTTTTTAAGATCTGTTCTCTAAAATTTGCAAGTCGAGCTAAAAACATTAAAAACAGTCCAGTTATAAATCAAGGAGTTGAGCAAAAACCAATTGAAATTAATTTGCAAAAAAAAGAAATCCAAAATTTTCATAATGAAACCAAACTTTTTGAAGAAATGCCTGATTATGAAACTCAAATTGAAACCTATAAACAAATTTTAATAAAACAAAAGGAAATCATGATAGCAATGACAGAAAGTCTCAAGGAAAAAGAAGAAACCATGACTCAAATGCAGAAGGAAATTGAAGTTTTTGATAAAATTCATCAGGATACAAAGGAAGCCTTAAATAAGGAAAATTTAAGAGTGCAATTTCTCGAGAAATTACTAAAAAAGAATGGAATTGAATATGACCAAAATCCAAAACTTTTTAGAGCTGAGACTGTGGATTTAGAGCTTACACACTCATCCCCTGCAAATCAAGAGAAACAAAATCAACGAAACTCTCAACTAACAATCGCTCATATCATAGAAATTAAAAGTATATATTAAAACAAACATAGGTGAATTGATATTTCTTAATAATAGAATTGGTAGATAATGTCATATATGATCTTTCAACTCCAAATGAGCAAAGTCAACTACAGAATGTTGCGGATGATATTTTAAGATTGCAAAAACTTGTTGATAAACTCTTGGATTTTGAACAAAAAGGAAGGAAAAATAATTCTCTGTTTCCGCTGAATAATATTACCAATACCATCGAAAACAATGTTTTTATTAAAAAGTATTTTTTCTTAAATTTTCATATATAGAAAAACATAAAATTCCTTTAGAAAAAGTCTGATAAACAAAGCTCAAATAAAGTTTGAATCTTCTTTTAATAATAATATGATAAATCCAGGAAAACGATGGAAAGATGAACCCGATATTTTTAGTTCAAAAGAAAATATTTTTAATTTAATTCCCCTCAAAGGAGAGATTAATATAAATGATTTAATAATTTCTTAAATATTAAAAATATATATTTAGTTAGATATAAGTTCTTGTTATATTACAAAAAAGAAACGTTTAAAATGATTTTTATTCTGAATATGAATAATTATAAATTTATCGTTTTCTGTTTGAAAAGTTTTGGCTTTTTAAAAACTATTAATTATTATTCTTTCAGTTAATTTGTTTTTTTAAAATATGGGTAATTGCTCAACGATCTGCGGCACTTTCGAACCAATAAATAATCCTGAAATCTTAAAGAAAATTAATAACATTGAAGAAATCAACCCCACTTTTAAGCCCACTCCTCCAGATTTGAAGGTGAATATTCCCAAAAATGCTGCGACAGATGAATCCGACAAAGAAAATAACAATATTCGAAAAATTTCAGAACGAAAATTTAATGAGTATCAAGACAATATTGAATTTCAATACCAGTCAAATCAATCTTTTAAAGAGCCTTCTATTCTTCAAGATGCGACTTCCAACACATTAAATAAAAAAAAAGCCCTTGAAAATCGCAAAACCTCTGTAAAAAATAAATTTGTGAAAGAAACCCTCGGCAGCAATGAAAGGAAATTTATTTCATCAGTCACACTGGATAATGAGGCTATTTATTCAGGCGAATGGAAAAATGGGATGAGGGATGGCAAAGGAGTTCAAACCTGGCCCGATGGTTCTAAATATGAAGGTGAATGGGTCAATGACAAAGCCAATGGGAAAGGAAAATTGATCCATGGTGATGGAGACATTTATGAAGGAGAGTGGCTAAATGATAAAGCAACTGGTTTTGGAACATATTATCATGTGAACGGTGCCAAATATATTGGTGATTGGAAGGATGATAAACAAAATGGCAAAGGGGTTGAAACTTGGCCAGATGGTGCTAAATATGACGGTGATTATAGCGAAGGAAAGAAACATGGGAGAGGCGTGTTAAGTTTTGCAGATGGTTCAATGTATCAAGGTTATTTTGATAACAACGATATTCATGGATTCGGAAAATACATCTGGGTTGATGGGAGACAGTATGAGGGATTTTGGAAAAGGAATAAAATGCATGGAAAAGGAAAAACGTTATGGGCTGATGGCAGGTCATATGAAGGGGATTATATTGAGGATAAAAAAGAAGGGTTTGGAGTTTTTATATGGCCAGATGGAAGGAAATACCAGGGTGAATGGAAAGATGGGAAACAACAAGGCAAAGCCATTTACAGGAATCAAAAGGGAGAAGAAAGACAAGGGGAATGGTCTGAAGGAAAGAAAATTAGATGGTTAGACTAATGGATAGAAAATAATATGAATATTTGATGTTTTTATTTTAGATGTAGTTTACCTATTAAAAAAAAAAATGAATAATTAATTATTTTACAAAAATAGATTTTTCTTTCATTCTCAAAAAAAAAAAACAATGTGTAAGAAGTTTTATATTCTTCAAATTTCAAGTTTTTGAAAATCTTGAAAATATATTTCGAAAATATTATGCATTATAAAAATTTGAAAACTCTTTTCCAAGAAATTGCCATCTTCTGTTATAACTATCACGATGTTTTTCTTTTTATTAGCAAGCATCCAAATAAGAGATGCAGTGCTGACTGCAATTGTCAAACACATAATCAACAAAATAAAAGGCAATGTAACTTCTTTTTCATTAGAAATTTCTAATTGGCAATTTAAGTAAAATTCGAGATAATGGATATTAATCCATCTTTTAAGAAAATGTAAGATTAAAAGTCTAGGGATGAAAACCAATATAAAATCAAGAATTGCACCAGAAAAGAGCTTTTGGATCAGTATTTTTTCTGGAGAATCATCGATTTTCAATGGTGGATATCCAAATGCTTTTATTATCAATGATAATATTAAGAGGAATGGTTCCGTTCTTGAAATAAACTGGAAAAGAAAAAAGCAAAATTGAAAAAGAATGATCCATCCTCCAAGTTGAGAAACATCAAAATTGATCAGATTGGAAATATTTATGGAAATCGTTGAACAAAGACAATATCTTAGACTAAAAATCAAGGGGTTTTGATTTTGATATCTTTCATTTTTTATCATCAAAGCAAATCGAACTAATGCCTGTTTGGATAAATAAAGAAAAATCAGAGCATAGAAAGAGAGAATAATCTTGTAAAACGTGAGGGCATGATCAGAATACATATCTGCTAACTTCAAATAAATGTAAACTAATATTCTTTGATTTATTAATATATATTGTATTGTCATGAGTATGATTATCGATAAACTGGGCAATATTTTCATTATATATTCTTTTAATCCCAATTTGAGCTTGTACAATATCGACAAAAAAAAGAAAAATAAGCAAACAGCACCACTTATATATGTCAGTTCATCTGGAGGATCCGAACTATTTCCATCATGCAACATGTAGTTTGATATTATTAATCCCAAACAAATAAAAAGGTATATAGCAATCAAATTTCGGTTCTGATGAAGTTTTCCAACGATCATAAAACAATAGAAGACAAGAAACATCAAAAAAATATAAAAACAAAAAATGTTTTTAATAGCAGTATAAAACTTTACTAAAGTGCTATTTTGGCAATTGCAAATTGGGTATAAATAACACACAGAGTTTACTTCATTTTGAATCCAAATCACTATTAAAATGAAAACATTGGCTAGGAAATGAGGAACCAAATGTTTAATGATTAACAGGATTTTCTTGAGAACACTCTGAAGTCCCAAAGCAGCTTCTGCAGAATTTGAGTTTTTTATAGATCTCAGAGGACAAGATTTCCCATTTTTTTTTATAGAATGACTTTTTTTGCTACTTCTTTTTGATTTTATTTCTGAGATCAAATAAACGCTGACTCTACCAGGTTCAATTATTTGAATTGTTCCATCAACATTTTTATTTCGTTGAACTGTAATTCTTTTATTTGGAGCGACTTCACAAAACGATTCAGGAATGCTTAAAGCCAACGGCATCTCTTTTTTTTTCTGAAGGAGATAGGGACAAGAAAAATCGGCCTTAAAAGCGAAATTTTCAAAGAGAATAGCCCGAGAGGGAGTTTTCACATTAATTTGATTGATGTTTGACATGAAGTTTATTTGTTTTTTAAAAAAAACAGTCTAAAATATTAAAAAATAGACTTATCTATATTTTTTTATATATATTGCTATTTAAAAGTAGTGCCAGCTCATAGAAAGTGTTAAATTTTTCAAGTCTCAAAAATTCTGATGGACAATGTTTTGTTGTTTTTTAAAAAAAAGTGTAAAAATTTCGAAATTTTAATCAAAAACATAAAAAAGACCAAAATTTCGCAAATTTCCAAAAATATTTTTTAAAAAAAACTGAATGGAATTACACAACGATTTTTTTGCCATTTGGGGACAAAATTTTTAAAAAATCCAATTTTTTGAAAAAAAACATCTTTTTTTATAGGATTTTTTGATTTTTTTTTAATTACGGTAAAATAAATAAATGAAAAATTATGAATTTTTTTTTGTTTTTTCCTCTTCCTTTTACCATATTGGAATTTTTATAGATAGAATCCTAATTTATTTAGTTAAAAACATGCAAAAGTATATTTATATTTAATCAATAAAATTGAATAAATTTAAATTTATTATTATGGTAATTAAAACAATTTGCATAAATTAATCCTTTTATTTCAAAGTTCATTTGAAACTTCTTTTGAAAATAAAATGCTATAATCATTATTATTAATGCTTTCAAAGAATGAATTTGGCGTATCCAGCCTGAATTTATGTTGAAGTCCCTCGCTTTTGCATGAATTCATTTGTCTATCTGTCATTTTCAGCAGTAATTTCACATGATCTGAAGTTTTTTTGCCGCTCATCATATTCAATGATTTTATCCGATAACTGGTTTGTGCTCTTTGATGGTGAGGCATCTTAAAAAACAGTGAAGCTGTAGAATCCAAATAATCTGGTCCCCTTTGAAACTTAAGAACTTTGCTTGATTCATAAGCTTGGGTGGATGTTAAGAAATGGAATTTTTTGGCATTATTTTCAAAACATTCATTTTGTTTGAAGTTCGCCTGTTTCACTAATTTTTCAAGCTTATAATCGAAATGCAGGTTTCTGACATTTTCAACTGTTGTGCCTTCTCGATCAATTTTCTTCAATTTTGTCACGAAAGCCAAATCATTATTGAATTCTTTGATGACATGTGCCGAATTGTTTTGTTTTGACTCAAATTTTTGCAAAATTGATGGTTTTTTCATCGATTCCTGTGGATCTTCCTTCATAATCTGGAGTGTCTTCAATACAGCACTATATTCGGGATTTTTAATCTTTTCCCTTTCAAAATCTAATGCTTCTTCCTCAGATCTTAGGTTTTTCTCAATTGAAACGAGTTTTTTCTTTATCATTCGGGTCTCATCAATGTTCTCATTTGGATCTTTAACTTTTTCAACAGAATTTATCGGTTTTTTCACGTCTCTTCGAAACATTTTATTGATCTTCTCAAGAACCGCATAATCATCCTTTACTTTCATATCAGAATCCTCACTTGTTTAAATTTAATGAGGTATTTTTTTGAATTTTTACTCATCGCTTTCATTTTGGTCTATTTTTCTGAAGGAAGTTGTTTCTTTTTCTTTTATTTCGACTAATGGTCGGTTGGTGAAATTCTGAATTTTGTCATAAACTTGCGAATGAACAGATTTGATGAATTTATTGTTGGAAAGTGCTAATTGCGATCGTGGATCGAAAATAGCCGCCTTTATATTATTATCTTTTTCGTATGTGCTCAAATTAAGCTTCACTTGAAAATGTTTATTTTTCTTAAATCAAAACAAATTTTTATACTTTCTGTTTTGAAATCCATTATTCTCAGAACATAATCTTTATAAATAGAGCTAATCATATTAATTTTTTCTGTGAGCAAATTGAAAGCTTTAAATTCCAACTCTAAAAATTGATCATTCAAGATATCTGCATGAAATTTTTCTCCTGGTCTATGATTTTCCTTTAAAAATGCAATTAATACCTCTTTCAATATACCATTGTTAGGTAAACTCTGTAAGATTAAGCTCTATTTATTTATATGTTAATTTAACAATATAAATTTCGAATAATTTATACATCTTTGATCTTTTCATTCAATGAATCCAAAAGTTCCATAGGAATATTATCAAAAATATCAATCAAAATTTTTTTGGGTCCATTATTTTTGTCTAAAAACTTGAGATTATTCACCTCTTGAATTAACTCGTTTTCATTTCTTTCAGCTAAATGATTTAATAATTTTAAGGGCTTTGGTGTAGATAAATGCCACATGGTTTCAGATTTTTCAGCACTTTCAGGAAAAAAATTAAAAACATTTTGGGCTTGACTTATTGACATTTTTTTGTCCAATTCTTTTCCAGGAGAAGTCAAAGGGGTATGAAAATTGAAGTCAATTTTTTTCAAGGTGCTTTGGGTGTTTTCAATTAAAATCAAGGGAATTTCCTTGGAAATATCTCCAATTAGCTTCACAAGCTTGCATAATCTTTGAGCTACGAAGATCAAAAAAAGATAGATTTTCATGCTAAAACTGATTAATTTCTTATTGTCCATTTTCAGATCTTCTGATTTTGTACGACTATTCACATAATTCTTAATGACATTAACTGTCGTAATATTGGAATTTGGCTTAATTTGAATAGCAGGAATCGTTAAATGTCCATCCGAAACAATTCCACATCCTTCTTCTTCTTCCAAGAGAAAAAGCTTAGATTCGGTGGTTTCCAAAGCTTTAGGGTTTTTCTGAAGGATTTCTTCCAAATTACGAGTCAAAAAATCTAAATTATTATTCTTTTGATTTTTTAACTTGATTAAGTCTTCGTATTGGTTTTGCAAAGAACTACTGAAAAATTTCATTTCTCTTAAAATTTTCACTAATTTTTGAATCAATTGTTCAGGTCCATTTTGATGTTTCTGATAGAAAAATTCCAATTTTCCTCTGATTATTAAACGATCTTTCTCATCTTCTTCATCATTCATATTCTTTTGTTGACATAAAGATGTCCTCACTTTTTTATCAGATCTGTTGGCTTCATTAGATACAAAACTGAGTTTTCTTGTTGAATTTCTCGGCACTTGCAATGTTTTATGTATTTGAGAATGTTGAGATTTGGTTCTGATAAATTCAGTTTGGTTTTGAGTTCTCAACGAAGTAATAAATCTTTCCAATTGTTCAGAAGTGAATCCTTGCTCTGAATCGAACAAAGGCTTAAGAATCTCTTGTGGATCATTTTCAATGAAAATTTTCTCCAAATTATCGAAAAGAAAAAGATATTCTTCAAGATCTAACAATTCTCTTCTCTTATGAACGATTTCAGCTTCTTGGTTTTTCAATAATGCAATTTCCTCAAGTGTTTTTCCTAATTTCCCTTTGGCTTCCTTTTATATAAATAACAAAAATACTATAGTATAAATTTAAAGATAATACATGTATACCTCAATCGAAATCAAAGTCAAAGTTAATTGATCTTCTTCTGATTTGAGTTTCGCCTTCACATTTTTAGTGAGATTGAATTTCGATTGTAGAAATTCTTTGGAAATAGAGTTAACCTCTGAAACATCTTTTTTAATTCTGAGAAGGTTCGCTTTACTATTTATCTATCCAAAAAAAAAAATCATCTGAGAAATTTAAATTAATTTCGTTAATAAAAAACCTCTTTGTTTTGGGCATTGAATTTGATAACATCAAGTGATTTGAAACGATTTTCTGCCAATTGGCATAAATATTTGAGCTCTAGATTTTTCGTCTTGAGGAAGTTGATTTCCTTTATGAATTCCTCGATCTTGTTTTTTATTGAATTTTCATTGAGAATGTTGCTTTCAATCAACCTTGCTACTCTTTGAAGCTCAATCTCAAAACATTCTTTTTTATCTCTTAAATTTTGTTGATTTTGTTCCAAAGAATTTAGCTTTGATTGGTCCATTGTGATTATTTCAGATAATGATTCACTTTTTACAGGAATCATACTTGACAATTGGTTTAATTTCTCTATTTTCGCCTTTTTTTGGGTTTTCAGATGATCAAGTTCATGCTTAAATTTCAGCTCGTTTTCTGTTAATAGTTGGATGTCTTGTTCATGGTCAAAAGCCTCGAATTCAGCTCGGATTTGTTGTTTTTTTATTTGGATTTTTTCCTCTAGAAGACGTTGATTCTTGGTGCTTTCATCTTCTGTTTTCAAAGAGAAACGCATTTTGGATCTAGAAAACATTTGGGTTTTTCTTATTTAATTTATTATTCAAGAAAAAAAATAGTTATTTTTTTAAATCCAGAGAGATTTTAAAAATTTTTAGTATTAACCTTTTTGAAAAGTTCATTTTGTGCTCTTTTTTATTAAGTCTGAGATATTTATATTTAATTTGTTTTTTTCTTCTATTTAGTTTCTTATTTATCAAAAATTTCTTGAAGGAGCTTTTCCAGTTCAAACTTGGTCATCATTTCGTTGTTACAAACCATACAAGTAATTTTATTTTTAGAAAATTGATCCGATTCAAGCAGACATTTTGTGCAAAATGTATGATCACAACCTCGAGATTTCACCCATTTATCTGTTGTATTATTGCATTGATTACAATACCTATTCTCTTTTTTTGGCAAGACTGGCTCATATTTATAATCATTTCCACCTTTTATATAATCATTTCCACCTTTTATATAATTATTTCTACCTTTTTTATATTCTCCCTTGTACAAACAATCGTAATGGCCTTTTCTATAATATAAAAGAATCTCATCGACATTCTTGTTGAGTTCTTTCCCTTTGATAGAGTCATACTCTAACATTTTCTCTTCGATATTTATTATCTTGATTTCAATCTTCAAAAAGTCTGCCAACACACTAATGACGATTTGTTCGCCTTCAAGGTCCATTTCCTTAATCATTCTATCAAGTTTTTGATTTTCTTGAAGAAAATCTTTGTAATTATCCTCTTTTTTCAAATAATACACAGCCAATAATGTTCGAACCATCGCAATGATAGCGAAATCCAATAATGGATTTTCATTGATCAATTCTGTAAAGCGTTTGGAATAATTTTCCTGACTTTCCTTGGGATTTTGCATGCTGTAGGTTATGAACTGGTTTAATTTATTGATCATGAATTTTTTTAAAAGTTTTCCATTATCTTCTTTCAAGAGTTTTTCCTTAACATGATCTGCAGAATTTTTATTCAAATTGATGTCAACTTTAAAATCAAATTCAAAGATGTGTTTAAAGAAATTGCGGATAGTTTTATCATCATCTAAATGCTTGGTTTTCCTGATATTGTAAAAGATCTGTTCTAGATATAAAAAGATAATAGACCTATAAGTGCAATTTCCATCGCCTTTTATTGGTCTATAAAAACCATAATTTTCAGAAGCCTTCTCAATATTATTCTTTATCAAGATATTTTGATATTCTTCAGCTTTCGTCCTTAGACTTTGTTTATAACCAATGAAAAGTTGGTTTTTGTCAATGTTCATGGTTTTAAATTGATTTGAATAGTGTTCCAATAACTCGATTTCTTTTTTTGAAAGCCTTCCTTCTTTCAGATATTTTTCTGGTAATAGTTCTTCTTTAGCTTCTTCATCTTCCTCAGATGAAGGATATTTTTTTTCGATCTTCTTTTTTGGATCTTTTGGTTTCTTTACTTCCTTTTCAGAATCTTTTCGTGCATTGTCGCTTTCTGAATTTGTTTCTAATTTTTTGGGTTTTTTGTTTTTGAGCTCATCTTTGCAAGTTTTTTTTGGTACTTTCTCAATTTCTGAATTTTCTGCTTCTGATGATGATTTGACAATTTTCTTGAGTTTCTTATCGTTTTTTACATCTTTATTTTTGATATCCTTTTCTTTGGTTTTAATATCTTTCTCTTTTGGCTTTTTCTCTTTGGTTTCCTGGTTGTTGTCTTTATTTGGTTTTTCCTGCTTTTTATCTTGATTTTTATCTTGGGTTTTGTCTTGGTTTTTATCTTGGTTTTTTTCTGTTTCCTTTTTTTTTGGTTTTTCTATCTTTTTTTTATTTTTTTTTTCAAATTTATTCAGATTGTCTTCGATTCTTTTAAGCAATTTTTCAAATTCAGAATCAGGAGAAAATTTCCTAAAAATTTCATCATCCTCATCTTCCTCATCAAAAGGATATGAATCTTTTCTCTTTGGTTTAAATAAATCTTCTGTTTAAAGTTTATGGAGAATAGTAATTTTGAAATTTCTTTAAAAAAGATACTGTCCAAATTAATGATCTGATCAGGATCTACACAAGGCTTCGTCTCCTTCACGATTTCTTTTAACAATTCTGAATATTAAATAAGAAATAAAAAGAAAAAAAAATTTACTGTTTATAATTTCAAGATTTTCCTTGCTGTCGTTTGGGTTATAATCTTTCTCATCTATAAAATAATTTCTTTTATTCCTAAAATTAATTTCATTTTTACTACTTTTTTCCTTTGAATCATTTTTAGCTGCTGAAATTTTCAGTTGAGGCTCAAAAGGTTTATTAAATCCTTGATGCGATGACAAATCCACTTTGCTTTTCTTTTCAATAATACTTTGATGAGCTTCCATATTAGGTTTCCCCTTCTTTAATGGAACTCTGAAAGTTTCTCCCAAGTTATGACTATCTTCGACATTCCCACAATTCTGATCTTTCCCTTGATATCTCTCTTGCTTATTTTTATCTTCTTCTTTTGTATCTTTCTTAATTTTGTTATGATCATCATCTTCTTCTTCAGAATCTATAATTTTGGTTTTTTTTTTTTTTATCTTTGAGTCTGAATCTTTATTTTTTGTATAATTCTTTTGTGTTTCTTCATCATTGCAAGAATCGGCTTTAATAAGTTCTGCTTTCTTTCCTTTCTTGTCAATCTGCTCACTATATTGAACACCTTTTTCTACCTTATCAGGTTTTCCATAGATTTTTTGCTCAGTTTGCTTGTTTTTTACAATTTGAATGATCTGAGAATCCTCGATTTGAAGAATGCCAGAATTACCCTGGGCTTTCTCTTCATTTACAACAGAATTTGTATTAATTCCTGTATTTTGCCTGGAATTTTTAGTGAGTCTCATTCTAACTTTTTCATCAGCATCACTCGATTCACTATCAGACTTTTTTGCATGTGCTTTCGGCTTTTGATCTGGTTTGGAAATTGGTTTATGTGGTATTTGTTTAGTTGATGAATCAGATTCATTGCTTTTCAAATTATCTTTTTTATCGATAATTTGCTTATCAGAATTTCCATTTGATTTATCAGATGAAAGTAAAGAAGACAATTTTTTAATAGGATCAGAATCTATTTTGTTCTTCTTTTCATTTATTTTCTGATTTTGTCCTTTCAATTCTGGCTTATTTTTTTCTTCTCCATCATCATCAGAGTCTTGCCCGTATTTTTTTCCTATTGCTTTAGGTAATTTTTCTTTTACTAGTGGCTTTGGCTTGTTTTCTTCATTCGATTCTGAACTTGATTTTCTTCTTTGAGGTTTTGGTTTGGGTATCTTGAGGGTCTTTTCTTCACTTGATGAACTGCGATCGATATTTTTATTTGGAGAATAAACTTTTCCCTGATTTTTACCAATTTCTAATGGTTTTTTAACAGAAATGTCTTCTTTTTTGTGTCCAAGAGATTTGGCTTTTTTATCAGATTCACTATCAGAAGTTATGTCTACTGTCTTCTTTTTTTTTTTAAGGGAGGTGTCGTTTTCCTTTTCGTTTGCATTAGATTTGTCTTCTTTATCAGATTCACTATTAACACTTGGTGGTTTCTTGAATTCCATTTTTGTATTAAGTACTTTTACTTCCTGATTTTTATTGTCATGGTCAGAGCCGGAACTCGAATTTTTTTTCAAGTTTTGTTTATTAAGTGTGCCTGGAACATTTTGACTCCCTAGGAATTTTGAGTCATTTTTCTTCAATATTGGTTGATTCTGGTCAGAGCCGGAACTAGATTTTTTTTTCAAGTTTTGCTTATTAAGTGTGCCTGCAACATTTTGACTCCCTGGGAATTTTGAGTCATTTTTCTTCAATATTGGTTGATCAGACTTTGGTTTTATACCATCTTTGATTGCCATTTTATTATCTTGATTCATGGAGTCTGAATCCTCAGAATCTTTCTTGTGAACCCATTTTTTATTTTTATTGAGTTTTTCAGATGAATCTGAATTAGAAGGGACTTTTTTTATCTGAACAACCACATTCTTTTTCCCTTCCTTTGAATTAGAAAGAGAAGATGAATTGGAGTCAGTTGGACTTTTGTTTTTATTCTGGAGAGATTGAACGTTAGGTTTTTTTTCCGAACTTGAATTTTCTGAACCCGATTGTTTTCGTTTTTCAACATTATCCTTGGTTTCCTTAATTAGCTCTTTGTTTTTTACAAGTTTTTGTTCTAATTTGCCTAATTTGATTTCTTTTCCACTTTCTTCATCGGATTTATTTTTATTGTCCTTGATTTTCTTAGGTGAATGTCGTTTGTCCGAATCTGATGAATGAGATGATGAACTCTTTTTATGTTTGTTTCCTTTGACTATTTGTTCATTTTTCTTAGAATCTGCTTCAAATTTATCTTTGCTTTCTTTTTGTTTCTTCTTTTGACCATCTTCGTCTGAATCCGGTGATGGAGATTTTTTTCTGAAATTGTATTCAAGATCTAATGTTTTATTTCGTTTGACATTTTTTTGATTTGGCTTTTTTTCATCATCTTGGCTATTTAACAATGAATTAGATGGACTCTTTTTGAAGTTATATTCAGGTATAGGAGAACCTTTCCGTTTTTTATCATTTTGATTCTCTATGAATTGAAAACTATCTTTTTTTTGTTTAGATTGATTTAAATTTTTGTCTTTTTCTTTTGAGTCATTTTTTTTCCCATTTTTGTTTTTTTTCAGATCATCACTGAGATCTTCCTCTTCTTCTTCATTTTCTTTTTTGTTTTCTGTTCTTTTTTTGTGGATCTTGGCTTTTATGGTCGGTTCATCATCATTCGAGCTTTTGTCGAAGTCGTCTTCTTTTCTCATTATTTTTGTATTCTCCTCATTTTTCTTGTTTGTTTTCGTTTTTTTCATATCATCACTGAGATCTTCTTCGTCACTTTCTCCTTCTTTTTTTTTGTTGATCTTTCCTTTTGCTTTAATGGTTGGTCCATCATCATTGTTTTCTAGTTTCGCTTTTTTTTCATTGATGACTTTTTTTGAGTCCTGACTATCATTCTCTTTTTTTTTCGGTGGCTTCACATTATCTTGATTTTCATCAAAGGACCCTGCAGTTTGCTGTGGTGTTTTTTCAGGTGCACCCTTTTTTTTAGCATCTTCCTTTTGTTGTTCTGCTTTAGTTTTGTTATGTTGAGTTTTCTTCAGATCATCAGGTATATCTTCTTCAGCGATTTGATCTCTGAGTTTTTGGTTTTTTGCTTTTTTCATGTTATCACTCCTATTGTCTTCATCATCACTTTCTTTTTTTTTTTGATTCTTTTTCTTGTCCTTCAGATTTATTGTTTTCTCATCGTTAGGGTCATTTTCAAGTGACTTTTTAGGCAGTCCTGTTTTTTTTGCATCATTAGACTGAAAATAATCTACACTTTTAGGAGTGTTTTGAGACTCTCGCTCATCTGGAATATATTCTTCTTGTTGTTTTTTTTTGTTTTTTTTATTCAAGTCTTCCATTTTAATCAGAAATTTTTCTTATAGAAATTATATTTTAAAAACTTTGAGAAAACTAGAAAAAGCTCTGAAAAGATATAGAATTTGTTTTCATTAATAAAAATACAAATAATTTGTTTTTAGCATGAAGAAAATTTGATTATGAAAAAGAATGTGTCAGAAATAGATCATTTTTTCTATATATTGATTAACAAATTTAAAATAAAAAAACGAATAATAATTAAAAAATCCCAAATTATGAGCAGCAACGAAAACATGGACGAAAACATGGATGAAGAAAAATTTGAAGATATTGAGGCTACAGTTAAGAGAAGTTTTTCAAACAGTCATTAATTTCATTTTCAACGATCATGTTTATTAATTAATTGTTTAGAAAAAAGTTTCCAAACAAATGAAAGTAATAAAACAGGTGACAAAACAAGCGTTAAAATTCATGGAAATCAAAACCTAGATGAGTTTAATAAAGGTAAAGAAATATAAAAGTTTTCTAAACTATTTCCAAAAAAACAAGTGAAAAAGGCCAACAACAATGAAAAAAATGGAAAATCAAGTAAATTCTGATTTTTGGGTAAATTAAAGTAAATATTTTCTGAAAGATGAATCTCTCCCATTTGAGAACCTTCCACAATTTTCAGAAGTCAAAATAACTGATAAATTTGTCGTCCAAGTGATCGATAAATATTATAAATGCATGGTGTCAGAGAAAATTAAAGAATACAAGATCTCTTTTCAAGAAGAGGATGACAAAATTATTAAGGATAAAAATAGAAAATCCAATGAAAAAAGGAACCTAGAATCAGAGAAAAATATCAATCCTTCCAAAAAAGCGAGTGAGAATCTTTCTGGTCAAGAAGATGGAGAACACTCTAAAGAGAAAACAATGAAAATTCATAAAAGAACAACAAGTAAACCAGAAGATGGAGAACACTCTAAAGAGGAAACAATGAAAATTCATAAAAAAACAACAAGTAAACCAATAATGGAAAAATTTCAAAAGGAATCCAGATCCAGTTCCTCTTCTTCTGAACAAAAAGAAACCAACTCTAAAGACATCAATAACAAAAAGGGTGGAAAAATTGACTTTTTTGAAAAAATTACAGAAATCGCCAAAAATAAAACATATTACGAAAAAGAAGAAGTGAAAAATTTTAACTCCATTCTTTCCAAGTTTTATAAGAAGAGCATTTTTCCTATAATTTCTGACTTGAAAAATCTCGATGAGAAAATTTCTGAATATCATGGAAACTTAGCGATTCGAAACACTCTCCTAAAAATGAAAGAAGAGCTTCCATATTTTCGAGAAATAAAAGGAGATGGTAATTGCTTCTATAGGGCAACTTACTTCCTATATATTGAGACCCTCTTAATGAAAATTAGTCAAAAGTCTGATTTAGATCAACCTGAAATTAGAGAAACATTGGGGTTTATTTTTTCAGATAGGTTCAATTTTATTGAATGTTTTTGTGATGCAAATAATGAAAGCTTTTTATTTAAGAAAGATTTGTTAAAAGAAACCAAGCTTTTGAAAAGATTAGCAATAAAATTTATGTGCACCTTAGTTTTATTTAGACTCGACGATCCCGATAAAAAAAAAGGCTTTCTGGATTTTTTTCAACGAAAAATTAATAAGAACCCATGTTTAGATGTCGCTATGGTTGTTTTCATGAGAAGTCTAACTATGGTTACCTATAATAAGGTTAAATCATCGAAATCTTACAAAGAATTCTTAGCATTTCCTTATGATAATATAATAAAAGAGTATGATTTGGAAGCACAGGAAATGGTATTAACTCTGACGGCTGAAGCTTTGCATACAAAGTTATTTGTTCATTCTGTTGATGATAAAAAAAGTGCTAAAAAGATCGACATTAGTTACGATATAATCCCATTAGAAAAGAATGGGGAAGATTTAGATATTCTTCATTTCTATTTTAGGCCTGGCCATTATGATTGCTTTTATTTGAAATCATATATAAATGAGGATAAATTGATTTCTGAAAAAAAGAGTGAAGAATCCAAAGAAAATTATAATCAAAATCAGAATCAGATTTATTTAGATGATGGTAAGAGGGAAGTTTGCGACATATGCAAAATGTCTTTTCTAAAAAACGAAATGAGTTTTTTTAAATCAAAAAACTGCTGCCATAATTATTGTCATCCATGCTTATCTGACAGGGAACTTTGCGACATATGCAAAATGGCTTTTCTAAAAAACGAAACGAGTTTTTATAAATCAGAAAACTGCGGCCATAATTATTGTCATCCATGCTTATCTGACAGATATGAAGGAGCATTAAAAAATAAATTAGATGGAACAAGATGCGAACTCGATGGAAATGTGATTTTTGACCTAAAAAAACTTAATTTATTGTTTCCTGGAATAGGTCTTTCTAATGAGCATCAGAAAGAAATGGAAAATAAACCACTTCCAAAAAAGTCTAGAAAAAATTGCATATAGAATTTAATTTTATAAACCAAATCTCTAAATATAAACAAACAAAAAGATTTTTCAAAGAACTTATATATTTTTTAATTCATTTTAAATTTCTTTAATTGATGTCCACAAGGAATTTTCTGATCTATCTCTTTTCCCTTCCAATTATTATGTTTCTGGTTCAGACTTAATTCATTTCTTTTGTTTTCATGATAATGTTTCCAGAATTCACAACACAAATTGTTTTGGCAAATATTTTGGTGGCATTGACATTGTAATGGACTTTGATGATGTTTAGGAAAGAAGTTTTCGTTCAGCTTATTCGAAGGAATGGGATTTTCACACACTCTTTTGATGGAATAAAAACAATTTGAATGTTGGGGAATTGACGATTTTGAATAAGACAATTTCTTTATTTCCAAAAGTTTTTTCTCCAATTTGTTATGTTCTTTTTTTCTCATTCTGCTTTCAATATCTTCTTTTCCATAAAGCCCTTGATCAGTCAACTTCAAGAGTTTTTCAACATCATTTGGATTGTTATGGCTTTTTTTATTTTCCATCGGAGGTGTTCCGAACTTTAAAACATTTTATTAAAAAAACCAAAAATTGTTCAAAAGATTTACTTCCAAACCAAAAGGAAACAACTTTTCTTCCAATTTCTCAATCATTCTTGTATTGTCTCTAATACTTTCTTTTTTCTAAAAAAGATGTATTTAAATTCATATTAGAATTTATTACTTTGGGAGGAGGAGAAAATTCGTTGCTTTTTTTTTGGCTGAATTTCAAATGATTGCCGCAAATCTGGCATTTTAAAAGCTGAAGAGTGCCTGTTTGCGCTGCGATCGTAACAGCATCAGATAGCTGGTCATCTAAAAATAATTTCACTCAAATAATAAACACATTTTTACATATTTGATGGAAACATTTCTGACAAAAAAAACAACCACAATCAATTTTAAAATTTGGCTTGTTTACTATGATAGATTTTACCATTATTTTTTCGGAAGCTTTAATGTAAAATATGAAAATTTATACCTCGGCAAAGGGCGCACAGGTCGAATGAGACAAAATTGATGAGACTCATATAGAATGTTTATTAATAATGATTTCATTTTCTTCGAAGTGGGAATTTATAAAAATGTTTTTGATGAATTTCACTTCAAAACCTTTAACTCTCTAATTAAATTTTTCTTTTGAAATTTATTTGTGTTAGACATTTAAAGAAAAAACTCTGTTTTATTATTAAATCTTCTATTTCATTCAAGCGCTAGCTCCAATTTCTTCTTCAGCTTTTCCTCCCTTTTTGATAGGTTTTCCAAGCAAGCCTTTATGAATATGAGGAATGACACCACCACCAGCAATAGTTGCTTTAATGAGCATATCTAATTCTTCATCACCTCTAATGGCCAATTGGAGATGTCTTGGAGTTATTCTTCTCACTTTGAAATCTTTGCTAGCATTCCCGGCCAATTCTAACACTTCAGCAGTCAAGTATTCCAAAATCGCAGCACTATAGACCGCAGCTGTGGATCCAACTCTATTTTTTGCTGAAATTCTTGATTTAAGGAATCTATGAATTCTTCCAACTGGGAACTACAAGAGGCTTTTATAACAAAATAAAAGATGTGAAGAGATTTACTTGAAGTCCTGCTTTAAGGGATCTTGATTGTGGGGATTTCTTGGATTTTCCGCTGTTTCCGACCTTACCGCCTTTGCCGCCTTTACCTTTACCTCCTGGCTATGAAAAAGAAGAAAATAAATCAATTAGAAGAGAGAAAATACCATTCTTTGCTGATTATGAAGAGTTTGTTTGAAGGATGATATAAGAGGTATTGAAATTAAAATTATGAAGGTTTGGAGGGCTTTAAAATTAAGGGACTTTACAATCTGAAATTTGATTGGCTAGATTTGACAACAGGAAATTTTTTAGGAGAAAAAATTTAAAAAAATTATCTATTTTTATTAAATTTGGGTCTTTCTAGAGTCCATTTGGAGTCTTGAAGTGGAAGGGCGAAATAAAAAGAAATATTCTTGTTTTTAAATCTCTCTAATTTGAAATCTCGCAATCACGAATTATTTTTTTCCTAATGAATTAAATAAAAAAAATCAATAAAACATTAATATTTATTTATTTGAGAAGCATCAATGAAACCATTAGACCCTTCATCGATTACTAAAGAATATATCACATTTTTCGTGTCAATACCCTTATTGTTGGGTTTCTTTTAACAAAAGTTTAAAATACTAAAACTATCCTCAAACTTAAGAAATTTTAAGGAACATTTTTAAAGAAAATTTATAAATTTTGAGAATGCTCGAGAAAATTTTTAAAAAAATTTTTCTTTTCAAAAAAAGATGAATTTGGAGACTTTTTAGCAATAGCCAAAGCATTTAACAAAAAAACAAAAAAAAATCGCAAAATCCGTCTTTCATATGAATAAATATATATATAAAAGTAATTTGAGTGTTTAGCTTAAATTATAGGTATTATTGATGAGAAGTATTTTCATGAAAGTTATTCAAAATGATTCTATATTCCATAGATATCCATTAATTTATTTTCGCATTGTTTTTTCAATAGAGCTTTAAGTTTCGGTTCATATTGTCTCTTTATAAATATATATATAAAAATAGTTTAATTATTCTTGTTTTGTTTTTTAATTTTTCGCAGTTTTTTTCTGTGAATTTCTGAAAAATTTTAAAGTTTAAATGGGAAAACCTGTGTTCCAATATATAGAAGGAGATAATATTTATACTTGCAAAACCTGCAACATTCATTTATCAAGCTATAGTGAACTTGTGTCAAAAGTACCTTGATTTCATTTTCAATAGTCCTAAAAAAAAACTCAGGCTTTCAGAGGACGAGGTGGCAAGGCTTTCTTATATAATATAGTGTATTATGAATGTTTGATTGAGTTATTTTTAGAATATATTACAATAGAATTAATATCACCACTGGACCAAAGGAGGATAGAATGCTGCTTTCTGGTTTGCATACGGTTTGTGACATATTTTGCAAAGGATGCTTGAATTTGGTGGGTTGGAAATATGTGAGAATTTAAAATTTAAATTTTTCATTTTTAAAATGAAACAAAGGAACATGCTCATGAAGAAAGTCAAAAATATAAGGAAGGAAAATTTATTTTAGAAAAGGCACAGATCAAAAAAGAATATTGGACTATTTAAATCATTTTCGAAGTGTCATTTATGAATTTGAAATCTTTACTCACTTTCTTTTTAAATATTCATGAATATTCAATTTATTCGTTGTTTACAAAAAGCATTAATAGAGAAAATTCATTCTATTAAAACCTAACTTTAATTACAAAATTGTTCCTTTTTCAATGCTTCTTCATATAATTTATTCAATTTTTGAAAAGCATTTCCAGCTTTAGGGTGATTGTTCTTGTCAGGATGAATGGATTTAGCCAAGAATCTATATTCTCTTTTTAATGTTTCAACATTCAAAGAATTCCTTAAAATTTATTTTAAACAAAAAAAAAATTTAAAACCATTTACAGGTAAAGCTTAAAAATATCATCGGGAACTAAAAGAATTTTGTAAACTTCCAAATATTTGTTTAGGTTGTTTTTGTCTGTTCCTTTTTTTTCAATGTAATCACAAGAATATTTCATTGCTAAAGGTTCTATTTCCATATTTATTTGTTTGTAGGCTTCTAAGATTGGGAGGCAATTGACTTCCTTCTCAACTTTGTTTTCTTCACAGGATTTTCTTCTGGATTCTTCAAATAATCGTTCCTAATAAGCAAAAAAATTAAACTTTAAAATAATTAAATGATGAACAAACCTGCGCTTTGAGTCTTTCTTGAAAAGCTTTATCTTCTTCCTCCTTTAAATGTTCAAGATGTATTTGTCGAGCGATTTTTTTGCAATCTGCACATGAAATCTTATGTTCATAACTAAAAACAATAAAATATTAAGTTTTAAAGAAAATTTGTACTTCTTTGCGGTAGCAGTGATCTGATGTCCAAGAGGACATTGAAAAGTCAAATCAAAAAGAAATATTTTATTTATTAGAGTCCAATTCTTTTTTTCAGCAAATTGCACGCATTTCTTGAATTTTTCCAAGCATTTTTCACACCAGTCATTTTTTCTTAATTTCTCCAAGTTTGTTTCCCAAATATGATTAAAACTGCATCTATTAATAAATATTAAGTCTCAATATAAATTTTTCTTTTTCAAACTGAGCCAAGAAAAAATAGGTTTCATGATAAATTTCCTTTTCCATCATAACTTTCCCTTGTTTTTTTTCCATAATTTGTTTAATTTCCTTGTTTAACTCATAAAGTTGTTTCAAAGATTCATTTTCTTGGTGAGGCAACTCGACATTTTCGATTTCAATATCTTCAGAGGACTCTCTAAATTTTAAAAGAGTTTAACTTAAATCATCCAATTATAAATACCTGTCAAGTTCATATGTCGCAGGACTTCCCAATATCACCTCATTAAATTTAATTTGAGGAGAAATGCATGCAATCAAATTCGGAGAGTTTTCATCTATTCTTGTTGATGGACTGTCAATTTGCGTTTGACCAGAAAAATCTTTTTCTAATTTGACTTTTTTATGTGGTTCCGAATCAATCAGGATTGGTTCATCGAGAGTATTGTTAAAAAAAAAATTCTTTCCCTGACCATCAAAAGACACGGATGTTTTTGATGAATCAGGCAAGGAAGATAGAGAAGATCTCTGACGTTTGGTCAGAAGTCTCCTCCAAATGGTATGTGTAACCTGCTCCATATCCTAAATTCCGTCAGGAATTTAGAAAAATGGAAAAACTCTTATTGAAATAAGATGTTTTAAAAGCATTGAAATGCTTTTGGGCTTTATAAAAAAATACGAAATCTTGCCTATTATTGCAATAATGCACTCAGATAAAGTCATTTCGGAAATTAATAAAATTATTTTATTGTTTTCTTTAATTAATATTAAAGTCTTGTGAATTTATTATCGATGAAAACAAATAAAATGAAAGAAAGCCTCGAGAAAGAGAATTTTTCAAAATCTAAAATTCTTTTAGAAAACTATCAAAAGGATCTACTAAAAGATGAAAATCATGAGCAATTTTCTGGTCGTTACGCTTCAGAAACACTTTTAAAAAAATCAACTCATCTGCTAAATGAAAGAGTAACATTTCAGTTAAAAAATTATTCAAATTGGTCGATTGCAGATTCTAAGCAAATCGGGCTCATTGTTAATAAAAATTTCACCATAAAATTTGAAAACAACATCAGCGTCAAGAATATAGATATTTTTGAAATAAATGGCATAGTTTTAAATCGAGAAAACAATTCAGTATCCTTAAGAGTTTCCGATAATGATAAATGGGTTCCGATGAGTGAGATGTGGTCAGGATCTTTTAAAAATGATAGTTTGGGATTTAGATTACAAAATCAAATAATGAAAATGAATAAAACCATAAATTTGAGAAGTTTGGGGTTTAGATCATATCTGAATTTTATTTTGAAAGGAGAAGGATCTACAATGAGTTTCTTATTAAGATGTAACCAAAATATCGACAATGATGAAGCCATTCTCATTCAATTCATCAAAGAAGGGTGTAATTTTAACCAAAGGCTTTATATTGCCATAGGAAAACTGAATGAAAATCTTAAAGAGTTCGTATTTTTAAAAAAATGCGAAATACCAATATTTGATCCAAAAGAGGATTTCCTACAATCTGATTTGATAGAAATAAAGGCCACAATTGTGGATTATGGCGATGACAAACTTAAAATCAATGTGGAAGTCATGGAAAATTCAAATAAGCCTTTTAAACTAAAATATTTTGATATGTTCATTCCATATTTTGACAATTTTTATTTATATGTTATGGGAACTGGAGAAAATGCAATATTGAAAAAAATGGTCTGTGAATGTTTTGATAGAAAAGAATGGGATAATGATTCTGGAAGTGGATTTTTTTCAATCGGAAAATGCAATTGTAAATTATTTTAATACATTCATTTAAATAATTTTCTTTAAGAACACTCCGGTCTTTTAATTTCCTTTAAACTTTAAAAAACATTATTTTTATCAGAATTTTTAGTTTCTTTTTTTTTACAAAAATTTCACAAAATTATCTCTAAATTAAATAAGAAAGAGGAGAAAGGTTAGTGTTGCAAGTTCTATTTTGCACAATTTTTTTCTCCGTTTTCTTCATATTCAAAATGGTTGAGTTCTTTAAGGATAGGACCTATTTTAATGTGATTTTACTTAAAGAAAACAATCCAAAAAAATTAAAGTACCTATATGTTTAAAATCTAATAAGAACATATCTTTTAGTTGATCGAAATTGAGTTTTTTCCTCTAAAAATAGTATAGACGATTTAACAATTTAAATATTAAAATTTTTACTTTTAAAATACAAAAGATCATTTTGATATATGTCTTGTAGTCTTTATTCATTAAAGGAAACTCATTTCTGATGTTGCCTTCAATAGAGAGAGAAAGATTTTGAGAACAGACCTTTTCAGCCAAATAATTATTTTGCAAAATTCTAGCTAACTTCAAGCAAATCTTTTTTCTCAAATTGGGTTTTTTGACTGATTTTTTTTTTAATTCTTCCTTTTTTTTTATTAAGGTTTTTTTCTCAGTTTTGGGCTTTTGAATTGTGGTGGTTGTAGTAGAAGTTGTCGTTTGTTCTGAGCTTTTTTTAAGGAATTCAAGTGATTTTATAGGATTCTCTTGATTTTGTAAATCTGAATTTTCATCTATTTCATTCATTTTGCATGTTTGGAAAACAAGTTTTTCCATATAATTCTTATTGTTCAACAACTAAAAATATTTTTTTTTAAAAAAATGAAACATATAAAATAAAAACCTCATTGATAACTTTTTCTGTTATGTGATTCAAAATGCTTTCCAATTGGATTTTTGTGAATTCGGATTCGGTGTGTTGGCTTTTTACATCTTTGAGCATTGAATACATGGTTTTACATATTTTCGGAATGTTGCTTTTGAACAACTCTTCACCCGAAAAATTGTAATCGTGATACGAATCCAACAATTTGCTGATCAGAGAGATTACATTTTTGCTTTTTTTGGTGGTGAGCTTGAATAAACAGTTTTCCAACTTTTTTTCGAAATATTCCTTCTTTTCGAACTGACTTTTTTTGATGGAAATGCATTTGTTTTCAATTGGTTTATCCATATGAAGCTGCTGACTTAAATAAAACCCATCATTTTTCTCTGATACCTTTTGGATTGAATTGCTATTTTTTTCAATTGGTTTATCGATATTTGTCTGTTGATTTAAATTATAGTCATCCTTTTTCTCTGATTGACAAGGCAATTTTTTGTAGATTTTTGACTTAGGAAGCTTAATTTTTTCTTTTTTAATGGTTGAATTTATTGTTGTCTTAATGTGTAGTTCCTTAATAAGTGATCGAGAAATCCTTTGAAATGGATTTGTCGATATGATTTCTTCCAAATTAAAGGTTTCTTGTGTTAAATTCATCTCATAGTTACAATCATTTCTTTCCTCAGAACTCCTAATTTGTGACTTATTCATTTTAAAGCATGCTTTGATGCTTGAATTGGTTTTTCTGATTTTGTGAGAAGGAAAATTTTGTGAGAACATTTGTTTTTTCATAGTCTTAATGCATTTCGTTTTTTGTTCTTGAAAATGAAAAATTAACTAAGATTTCAAAACGATTCTTTTCTTTACCTTCAAATGTCACCAAACTCATTTTGAGATCATTAGCATATGAAATTGCTTTCAATAACAGTGGATTTTTTGTTTTTGAGAATTCATTGTAAAATTCATGATAGTTTTTCATTTTTTCCTTGGACAAATAAGAACTATATATTAAAAGTTTGAGAAATGGAAATTATTTTTGTTTTTACTGTGAGTTATGCCCAATAAAATTGACTAGTATCAACCCTTCTTGATTTCCTTCTGGAACTTCCTGATTTGCAATCTAATTAATGTTTATATTCCAATTAATAATATTTGGTTTATTAAATTACAATTGCTGGCCACCAAGGATAACCATTCACTTTAGCCCAAACTAGTTGTTGATTTTTGTTAGTAGTTTGTGTTTCCATTTGTTTTTGCTTTGGTTTCGATTTTGAAATGTTTTTAAATACTTCAAATTTAAAATTAAATTTAAATTTCTGAACTTTGTTTAAATAAAGCAACTGCTTTCAAATTTAAAATTCTTTGATTTCAAATTAATTAAAAAAATATCATTTCCGGACTTTTTTGAATTTTGGTGCCAATATTAATTAAAACAAATTTGAAATGAACAAGAATATAAAGCAAAATGATCTTGATGGTCTCATTCACAGTTTTTTTCTTTCATTGAAGGCGTTAAAAAAATCTCCTTTGGTTTCAATGGATTTCGCCTCTGATTTCAAGAAAGAAATGTCGGATCCTATAAAGGAATATTCGAAAAACAATCAGGTGGTGATAATGATGAATATAAATAAAATAATCCTATGTTCACAAAAATTCAAAAATGGCATCCAATATTTGATTGTAAGAGGGGATATCCTGAATCATGCATTTCGACCCTTTAAAATAATATTTACCAGATATGTGCATTATTTAAAGGACAACTTGATTCTTAAAAAATGCTACCTATTTTCAAATTTACGAGTGAAACTACTAAGACGAGATGAAGAAAAAACCAAAGAATTAACCTTCAAAGCAGCAAAAACCACCCAAGGTTTTTTCATAGTTTTTCGATATAAAATACAATATTTCATTAGTTTTTTCAATTGATGAAAAGTTTTACAAGGAATGTTATTATTTAGAATTCCCACTTATGGAAGAAGAGGAAAAAGAAAAAGAGATGAATCCTCCTTTGAATTTAGATGATACCAACAACAAAAAATTTCCTTTTCTGTTTTCAGATTTTAATGAGGAAAAAGACCTCGCCCGATTGGACATAAATAAAGAAATCAAAGTTGACCTGCTTGATAAATTGAAAATAGGATTGAATATAGATAAAGAAACCAAAGTTGACTTGCTTCATAATTTGAAAATAGGTCTCACAGATTATTTGGAGTTTAATGCATCCGATCTTTTGCTGAATCAAGGAATAAAGCGTTTTCTCATGTATCAGGAAAATTTACTCAGAATTCCAGAAAGCAACGTTGAAATAATTGAAGGAATCATAAGCAAAATTTTACCAAAGCAGGTTGATTTAGTGTTTTTTATTTTAATAATAAGAAAAAAAGAATTTCTGTGAAAATTCAAAAACGAAACATTCTAATGGCTTAATGATTTTGGTATATAAAATAATTTTCTTTTTCTAAAAAATTCCAGCTCACATTAGAAAACATGGTCGACTGTGTGAAAGTTTACGTGGATGCTTCAGAAAATTCCCAACAAACGCTAAACCTTGGTCATTATGTCAAATTCAGGAATGCTAAAAGAAAGGTTTTTATTTCACATAAATAATTGTCACAAAAATAATTATGAAGACTAATAAATTTATTGTTCTAGATCACGCAAAAGGCTGAAATACTATATTTTGCAGACATAAAAAACATTGAAATAATTAAAAAAACCGAAATTGAATTATTATCTCCCGAAAACAGAATATTTTATTTGAGAAAATTGCCCCCTTCTGATCTTTTAATGATTCCTTTAGACAAAATTTTTAGAAAAACCTTGCGATTATCTGTGCAATTAATCCAAATTGTTTTTATCAGTTTCGACATGATTTGTTCTAATTGTTTAGAACGGCTGGCAGTTGGATCGGATAAATGTTCAGTTTGTCAGATAACCAGCTCAACCTTAAAATGCAAAGTACTTTATTTAAAAAGATTTTTTGTGTATTTTTTTTTAGTCTATTTGCCTAGCACAAGACAACACATCCAAAGTTTATTTAGACCTTAAAGATGAAAAAGTTTTTAAATTCTATGATTTTGGCAAGGAAACAATTGACACTATAAAAACTTATTGTTTTCAATATGGTTCTTTGATATTAACCAAAAAATCTCTTTACAATAAGGCAATTATACAAAAGCAATTATGGCCCATTCTTCTTCATTTGGAGTTTCTTTATATCGAAAAAATCATTTATGGGAGGCCATATTGTGATGTATTCTTTTTAATTAAAAAATTCATTTACTTTCTCTCTATAGTTCAAATCTGTTATAACAGAAAAAGAAAATGATGAGGAAACCATAAAACCAAAATATTATCAAGCAAAGGATATCGTTATAAATATCAACGGAGCAGTATTAAACACTAAAGAACTGAGTAATATAGAATATGGCAAAATTCCTTGTATCAGAGTTTTCGACTTAGAGTCAATCAATTATATAATAGAGTCAAGAGAAATGATTAAAAATATTCAGAATTAATTCTTTGCTTTATTATTTTTTTTTTTAAAAACAATACATTTGACCTTTTAAGTTTTTATTTTCGTGCAGTTAAAAAAAAAAAATATTCAAATTTTTTGATTATAAAAATAGCATTGGTATTTTCATTTTTTTACAAAGCAGATAATGGAAAATTTAAATGAACGTAAACATATTTTGACATCTTCTTTTCCATAAAATGTACTAGGTATATTTCAATCAGCTTCCGAATGTGTTGAATTTCTTAAAGACATGGAAATAAATAATGACCAAACATCGAGAGCATTATTTGAAAGAAAAATGAAACAATATGAAAATCAGTATTTCTTTTCTTTTGACTTTAAATAAATAATTTCACCTCCATTTCTTCTCAGATTCTATGAATTGGAACTGAAAACCAAAAATCAAAACAAAAATGCTAAAAAATCTCCCCCAAATTTCCAAATAGTCAACGAAAAGTAAAAAATGTTCAGTTTTTTACATTAGACTTAAATTAATGCAATAAAAGCAATCCTGAAATATTTCAGGATGGCTTCAGCAGAAGAAATAAATTTTTTGATGGAATTGAAACAAGGAATAATTATCAAAATATCACTTACAAACCAAACCCAAACACTTTGGAACCTAAATTGTTTGATTCTTTGAAAGGTATTGGCGATGTCAGGGCAAATGCCAAGACTTATGGAGAATTCAAAGATCGACCTCCTTTTTTCGGAAACACTGAAAATTTTAATAACAGACCACTTTCAGCTGAAAAAAATCCAAATTTCATGGGTCATTCTCCCAACTTTCTGAATTTTCCTAATGAAATGTATATAAAACCAATATATCCAAAGCAATTCCTCGAAAACTATCTAGCTGTGAGCAAAAATCTTATCAACAAAGCCCCGGCTGATTACAAATATGTCTTAACAAAAAATATTCAAAGTTTAGGGGGGATCGAAGACACCATTGGAAGTTTAAATTTTTCTTATCGGTAATACAAAAATTATTATTTTTGATAGAAATGGAAGAATCTTTGAGACAATATGAGTTAAGAAATGTCTACTCTTATTGCGAATTGGATGATCCTAAATACCAAAATTATTTCTTAAATAATTACAGTCCTTCCATGCAAACTTTTCGAAGGGAATTTAATGAGGTGGACCTCAACCAAAGATTTAGAGACGGTGAAATTAATTACGCTGCCTTTTTGGACGAAAAAAATAATAAAAGGAAAGCGAGTCATGAAAAATATATATAATAAAATTATGTTTTGAAATCTAACTTTTTTAAACTTATTTGAATTTATTAGAAAAAGGACTTATTTTGTTCATTGTATAATAGTCATTTGCGTATTCTGTTTCTTTACACGATCTTTTTGGAAATAAGAATCGATTTTTTTTTGGTGTAACACACTAAACAAAACTTAAAACAGATTTTTCATTAGTTTTTACATCATTATGCCATCCAATCTCTTGATTCGAAGTCATTGGCATTGGAAATTTTTTCTTGGGAGAGTCATTAATGCTGCTTAGTTTGGACAAAATTTCCACTGAAGAAAACTAATTCTTAACACTAAAAATAATATAAGAAACTTGACAAAGGAGCACTTTCAGTCACAGCTCTAGAACTCATTAGCTTCGAATCTAAAAATATATTTTTATTATCGTTTTTTTCTTTCATCCTCATCGCCATAATAATATTTTGATTGGGTTTTTCAGTGAAAATGTGGACTGAGTTATTAAATAGAAAGGCATTTATTCAATTTTTAGAAAAAAAAAACTATTTTTCGGGTTGATTGTAAAGTTTTCATAGATTTTGATGGCTGCTTTTTCTTTTTTAACCGATTCGCTCCATGTGATCATTTGCTATGCAAAACAATGGATAACAATTAAGGTTTTTTTATACGGCCACAGGACTTTTATCGCGAACTGGTTTTTTCGCGTCAACGGACGCATTTGCAGGTTTTGTTTTTTTGCTCATATCAGAAGCAGTTATTATTTTAGAAAAAAATAAAATTATTGAAAATTCCAATATTTGGGTATTTAAATGTTCAAGTTAAGGATATAGCGAAAACAGAAACAGTGCATTGCATTGTGCATTTATTTTGCAAATCCTTTGTTTGTTTGTCTTTGGGCCATTGATAAATCACAGCCCCTGTTTTTAATATGTTGAGTAAATTACAGCAAAATTTTAGATTTTTGTACCATCATTTCCAGTTTCCCAATGACATGATGATGTGACGTATGCCGCTGCTCCGTTCCTTTGCATTATCATGCAATTGACTATTATATTTTTTAAATAATTTCTTTTCTTGTTTTTCTTACTCATATATTTAAATGGTTTTTCATAACCCACTAAAGTATCCATGCATTTTTCGCATATTTGATTTATCCAAAGTGGAACCTTTGCTTCATCATATGGAACTCCACTTAACCCACAACTTTCAATCGCCTATCAAGAGAAATTAATCTTTCATTTTTTTGTTATTATTTTTTAAGAACATCAATAATAGCCTTCTCCACTTCTTCCTGAGAATATGCTAACTAATTTCGAAACTATAAAAAACGGTTTGGATAAAGTTTGTTACCTCATCTCCTGCTGGAATATCCTCCATATGAAATAAAAAAAAATGTTTCAAAATTCAAGATTACAAATTAATTATTTCCTTAATGTTTCTTAAAAAAAAGGATTTTCAGATTCTCCCTAAATAATAATAATAGATTTTCTATTCTCTGATTAATTTAAGCATAATTCTGCTTCGGTATTCCATCTATTCGTCCATTTTCATTCCATACTCCATGGTTTCTTGATTTTTTGGCCACATCTGGCATTTGTATAAAAAAAAAAAATAGAAAACGTCAAAATAAACATGTTTTTTCTTTCAAACCCTTAGCAAAAATATTTTTCTTTTAACTTTTTCAAAATATTATATTTACTTATGCAAATTAAAAAGGAGTTTCCTTAAATAGTCGTAATCTGGAGCCTCTTCAAACTGGATCCACCAACAATATTCCATGTATTTTTTAAGATTTTACGGAACATCTTTAAAAAAATTTTCATTATCTTCTACATCTTGTTGAATCCATATTTTCAATGAGAGTACAGCTTCTTCATAGCAGAACGGTGTAATTATGGGAACATTCAAATTTTCCCACGAAAGCTCCCCTTTAACCAACTTCAGCAAAACAAAACCTAATGCGATAACATCATCTCTTCTGCTATACTCTATGCCATAATGGTTCCAGACTGATGCATAGTATACTGATCCTCGAACACTATCCAAATTTTCTTTAAATTTTTTGTGCTTTCCTTTCGAGTCTAAATAACATTCTGACACTCCATAATCCACAATGTATAATTTTTCCTTATCTTTTTCAAGTTTTCCAAATAAAAAATTCTCTGGTTTAACATCGACATAAACATAAGAGCATTCGTGGATAAATTGAAGGTATTCAGTAGATCAACCCCTATTTTCCCTATTTCTTCCCAAGAAAATTTGTGTACTTTTTGCTTTTCCTTCAGGCTTTGGCCCAATAGCTCGATTACCATATAGTTTCCGTCATCAGTTTCAATGTAGTCATAAAACGTGGGGATTCCAACATTAGAAGAGCTTTTTTTAGATATTAAATTTTTCAAAATTTGAGTTTCATTAGCCAAAAGTTTTTCTTTTTGAAAAATGCTCTCATATTTTACAGCAACCTCTTGTTTCTCGGCTTTTCCTAGAAAAACTTTACCATATCTTCCTTCTCCAAGAATAACTGGGGAAATTTCATAGTTTTCATTTAAAGGAATTGATTTATATTGCATACAATATCGAAATATAAAATAAATTTTCAAATTTTTTTAAGATTCATAATATTGATTCAAGAATTCCATATGTACAAAGAAATCCATATGAGAAAGAAGAAGTGGCCTTCACTACCTCTGTACCTTCCAAAGCTTATTTTCAAACATCTCAATAGTTTCCCAAAGGTTCAACCTGAACCAAATACAATATCAAAAACGACGCAATCAGGATACGTTTTTCAAAATCTGACTTCCCACACAAGATAAAATTTTGGCCAACTTGCCAAAAAAAATTCAGGTTTTTGTTGATAAGTAATGTTTTTACAATTT
>Ga0302186_10000515_pt1 | contig 34557 bp, 47 predicted proteins | sample II_Bog_E1_2_FD_198782 | JGI IMG/M metagenome (GOLD analysis project Ga0302186, IMG submission 198782) | Peat permafrost microbial communities from Stordalen Mire near Abisko, Sweden - II_Bog_E1_1 | ecosystem: Environmental > Terrestrial > Soil > Wetlands > Peat | place: Sweden: Abisko... | reverse complement strand
TCAGCTTTTGAAGACCTCTCAGCTTTTGAAGACCTCTCAGCTTTTGAAGACCTCTCAGCTTTTGAAGACCTCTCAGCTTTTGAAGACCTCTCAGCTTTTGAAGACCTCTCAGCTTTTGAAGACCTCTTAGCTTTTGAAGACCTCTCAGCTTTTGAAGACCTCTTAGCTTTTGAAGACCTCTCAGCTTTTGAAGACCTCTCAGCTTTTGAAGACCTCTTAGCTTTTGAAAACCTCTTAGCTTTTGAAGACCTCTCAGCTTTTGAAGACCTCTTAGCTTTTGAAGACTCTCAGCTTTTGAAGACCTCTTAGCTTTTGAAGACCTCACCTTAATCTTTGGAAGACCTCAGCTTTGGGAAGACTTTGCTTTGGAAGACCTCAACTTTGGAATCCTTTGGGAGATCTCAGCTTTGTCAGCTTCTCAACTTTGTCAGACCTCTGTTTTGTAAGACCTCAACTATGAAGACCTCAGCCAAGGAAGACCTCATCCAAGGAAGACCTCAGCCAAGGAAGACCTCAGCTTTGGAAGAACCTAAGTTTTGGAAAACCTCAGCTTTTTGAAGACCTCAAAAACACCTCACAGCTTTGGAAGTCATTTAGTTTTGGAAGACCTCACTTCGATTTGTTTTGGGAACCTCACGTAAGCCCTGACACAATTTTGAAACCTCACAGCTTGGAAGACCTGACGATGATTTCGAAGAGACGAATTACACTCAGTTCAGCTTTGGAAGACTCAGAAGCCTTTGGAAAGGTGACACAGCAGGAAGACCTCGCTCAGCTTTTTGAAAGACCTAATAAGACCTTATTCAGCTTTAGAAAGATGTATTTTGATGGCCGCGACTTTTTGAAGATCCTACTCAACCTCAAGAATTTAACCAAAGAAAATGATGCTCTTCAACCCAAAATGTCTTATTGGATTAGAGCTTTAAGTAAAGTTGTCTTAGAAAGCTTTAACTTAAACCTTTTATTTAGGAAAAAAGCCAGTTTGGAGACCTTAAAATTAAAAGTTTAAACGATTTTTTTAAAGAACTCTTGAATTATTATTTATAATAATATTATTATTATAATAATAATACCAAGACGGAGAAGAAGAATAATGAGAAAGATGATTGACCTCATTCAGAGAAAATGATTTGATTTTTCAAGACTTGCAAATGATGAAATAATGCACTTTTTTCCCTCAAAGAGGGTTTTTTTCAGACGAGAAAGAAAATTCTTTTTTCCCTTGAAACCAAAGGGTTTTTTTCTTTCCTTGATGTTGAAGATTCCTAAAGAAATTCCAAAATCCCATCATTTTTTCTCTCTTTTCAGAAGCAAGAGAGTTTTTTGGATCAAAAACTAATCCGAATCTTGAATCACTTTTTTTTGCCTCCAATCATTTCAAAGAGGTTTTTTTTGGATTATATAAGATGTTCATGGATGCTCGATAGAAGAAGAAAATTTGGGAAAGTTCACATATATTGTTTGTTGCTTTTACTTATAAATGCATAAATTTTATGTTTGTTATATATAAAAAACACCCAAGAAAAAGAGCCTAAAACAAAAAAGGCCAAAAAAACAAAAAAAAACAAAAAACAAAAATCTTTATTTTTTTTTTTTTAATTCATTTTTTAAGCAAAATTCATAATTTTTTTAATCTGTTTCATATTATTCACTGCTATCTCCCTGGCCTTCAACCCTCCACTCTCCAATATTTCCAGAATCTTCTCCTTATCCTCAAGCATTTCTTCTGCCTTATATAAAATATTTTCTTAGTTTTTTCTATATTTTTACTTTGAGCGAAATCGGATAGATTCTAAAAAATTTATAGGTTTTTTTTATTTCATAAAAAACATTCTACTTAGAAGAAATTTCATGTGCCAAAGCCTCCTTAAATTCCTTCATGCTTGAATTCTGATATTCTTTAGCGACATCTTCTGGGATTTTATTCTGAAAGGAAGCGAAAATTCTTATTAAATTAGCCAATTCGGGTCGATTCTCCTCATATTTTATCTAAAAGAAAGAAGCTGAAATTTAACAATTTTTGGAAAAAATAAACTTTAGGAAGCGAATCGGTTTTGGCTTTTATTATTTTATCATAGACGACTTCTGGTTCATCGTTTAAATTAATACGATTCATGTCATTTTTGTCTGATTTCGACATTTTGTTGACCCCATCCCTGAGGCTTAAAACTCTGGGTATTTTGGATTCCATATATTGTGGCACAGGAAAAAATTCTTGATCTTTTTTGCAAAATAAAGAATTGAACCGAACTGCATAATCTCTAGTTAATTCAATATGTTGCTTCTGATCTTCTCCCACAGGCACTTTATTAGCTCTTTAATAAAAATTACAGAAAATCCAAACATATAAAAACCTATATAAAAGGATATCCGCTGCCATAAGCACTGGATAAATAAATAACCCCAAAGAGGAAGCCTTGGTTTTTTTATCTTTATATTGGGTCATCTTATTAAGCCAATTCATTGGGGCCAAACAACTTAAAATCCAGCTTAATTCTGCATGTTCCGGCACATGAGATTGTAAAAATAAAATAGATTTCTGAGGGTCAATACCAGAAGCCAGAAGATAAGCGGCCATATTATAGATATCAGTTTTAAGAGTTGATTCAAATTTCAAATCGTGGTCTGAAAAACAAAAGAAAGTAAAAAAATAATCGATGTTTTATACATACCTAATCTATATTTATCAGTCAATGAATGGTGATCCACAATGCAATAAAGGATTTGGGCAGAAGGATAATGATTTTGAAGATCCACCCAATTTTTGATCGCCCCGAGGTAGTTGCCAATGTGCAGAAAACCAGTGGGTTGGATTCCTGAGAAAATCCGCATTGAGGATTTTTGCATTTTGGATTGATAAAAATATAATATTTTAAAAAAATTAAAATTTCATTTTTTTTAAAAAGAAAAACGAGAAAAAAGAACAGAAAATTAAAGAAAAAAACAATAAATTTCAAAATTTAATTATTTTTCTTTTTATAATTTAAATAAATAAATTAAATTAGAAAAACAAATTTGGTATTAAAACAAATATATTTCATATTGGTCTTTTTAAAATTATTATATAATATCAAAACTTAATTATGAAAATTTCATCATTTTATAAAAAAACATCTTCAAACCAAAAACTAAAATCTCATATCAGCAAAATCCATCATTTCTTTTTGTAAAATCATAAAAATGGGTTCCTTCTTTTTCTTCAAAAAATCCAAAGAAAAACTCTCTACAAAAGTCCAATCCTTCTTTGACCTTTCGGCTAAAGACATTGATGGAAACCTAATTTTATTCTCATGTTTTAAAGAAAGCAAAGCTCTACTTATTGTAAATGTGGCTTCATCTTGCGGATTCACCCGTCCGGCCTATAAAGAACTAAATCAACTCTATGAGAAATATCAGTTTGAACAAAAATGCGTTATTTTCATTATGTTATATTTAAAATAGTGAGAAAGGATTAGAAATTTTGGGTTTTCCTTGCAATCAATTCCTGAGCCAAGAAAACAAATGTGAATTAGAAATCAAAAAAATAACAAGAGATGTTCATTTGGTGAAATTCCTTCTCTTTTCCAAAATTGAAGTCAATGGATATAAATGCCATGAAGTATATAAATTTCTGAGATCTCACAGTGAATTGCATGACCAAAAAACCCGAACTGTTCAGGAAATTCCTTGGAATTTTTCAAAATTCCTTTTGGATGGAAAGGGGAATGTCATTGGATTCTATCCACCAACTGTCAGACCTTTAGATCTTATTCCAGAAATAGACCCTCTATTAGAATAAAAAATTAGATTTTTTTTTCATTTATTTTCTGAAATTTATATTTCTTTTTTAAATTATGAATCAATAATTTAAGAGTCTTGTTTTTAATAAAAAAAAATCCAATTTTTGAGATTTCTTATTTTTTTTTTTTTTAATTTGTTGTATCCGATTTTCCTTCTTACTTATTATTTATTAACAAATTCATTTTCATCATTTAAAAATGAAGGTTGTCCAGTGCTTGCAATCAATCTTTGCCAGGCTCTGTCATTGGGTTGGATTCTCTTTGCGTGTTTATATTTGTCAGAAACAATGTCTCCAATTGGAATGTAGGCAACCTTATTATTCACATGTCCTGCACTGAATCCAGTGAACCCTGCCATTAGACCATGAGTTGCATTGTGAGCCAATTGACTTCGTTTATTAATTTTAAGTTTTTTTTCAAAAAATACCTGCATAATTTCTTATCATAAGAATTGGCAGGCACAGTTCGAATCATATAAGCGGGATCAATGTATTTCAAGGTAACTTCTACTTTATTATCTTTGCAATGTTTTATGATTCTTGATCTTAAGAAATCTCCAATATCCTTAAAATTGAAAAAAAGAATTAAAAATTTCATCTTATAAAACTCACTCCTGGCTTGACATTTCCAGTTGCATCTACCCCTAAATCTGGTAACTTTTCATCTCTCATAGCATCCCCTTAATTTCGTTTTAAAACTTTTAGCTATGTTCAAATTACCAGCTCCTTCTGCAGCCACAATCACTATATGTTTCTTAATTTTCAACCTCTTCAACACATATTCCAAAAGTCCTTTGGGTCCATTAATGTCGAAAGTAAATTCTGGCACCAAACAAATGTTCACATCTCTTGATGCAGAAGCAGCTTCCATAGCTATAAATCCAGCGAATCTACCCATCAATCGAACTAATCCGACCCCATAATCTGCACTATGAGACTCTACATAGGCCGACTGAATAGCTTTTTCTGCCTCCTACAATAAATTATAAATTTGTTTAAAATTAAAAAAAATATAACCTCCACTGAAGTTTCAAATCCGAAGGATTTATCAATAATTGGAATATCATTATCTATCGTTTTCGGCAATCCACAAATTGCCAACTTAATTCCTTTCTTTGCGACATCTGCCTGAATCTTTTGCATACCATAATGTGTTCCATCTCCTCCAATTACATATAATTGGTTGACATGTCTAGCATCCAAGCCATTGACGATTTTCTCGAGATCGAAACCACCTCTTGAAGATCCGAGAATAGTGCCTCCCAAATGATGGATGGTCTTGACTTTCTCAGGAGTCAATTCGATCCAATCATAATTATAAAAACCTCGGTAACCAAATTGAATGCCGTATATCGTTTTCACCTTGTAATTATAGCAAAGCGACATGACAATCTCACGTATCACCACATTCAAACCAGGACACAAACCACCACAAGTCACAATTGCGGCTCTCACTTCATCAGACTCGAAAAACAGATGCTTTCTGGGTCCTCCTCTAAGCCATTTTTCAGCTTTATCGATGGTACGGTGGGGACCGAAATTTGCGTTGGCTGGTGAAAATATATTTAAATTTGAAAGAAAAAATTAAATGTTACAAAGAATGTAAGAATTTAGGTAAATAAAGGAATCATCTGGCAGATACCCTTCTCCTCCAAAAACACTTCGATATTTTGAATCTCCTAACATTGGACTGATAATAGTGGGGAAGACATCCACTTGCTATTTTTGAAATATCAATTGATAACTTTTTTTAAAAAATATACCAAATCCCATGCCAAATGACTAATTCTTTTGATCTGGCATGTTGGACTAATTAATAGTTTCAATTCTTCCAAGAGTCTTTAGAAAGAAAAAAAAAATTATTCAAGGCCAAATAATTATTCTTACACGTTGGGAGCATTTTTAATTTCCTTAGAAACTTTTGAACGTTCATATCCTAAAAAATAAAATGCGTTTAAGGGTTTTGCTTTTATAAGATTTTGGAGAACCAGGAGCATAAATTTTGTTTAGGTTCTTCAAATGAGGCAAGGTCTTCAAAATCATTTCTTTGGGTTTATCCTCAGCTTTTTTCAGATTGTTTTCATTTATTGTATTCAACCTATCAAGCAAATAGGATGTTAAAAGTCCGGTTCCAATTGTCACGCTTGCGAAAATGAGTTTATCTAAAAGAAAGAAAAAATTAAATTGATAAAAATTTTTAAAAGAAACCCTTTGTGGTGAATTGGTCGAAAATAGTAGACATATGGGATTTTCGAAAATTAAATTTATTTTAAAATGTTTTGCTGGAATTTTTAGTTTTTAAAATTATATATTAATTTGAGAAAGATCCTCATATTTTTTAAAAAATGTCCTGCTAATTTGAAAAACTTCTTGCAATTGTTTTATCAATTCCTTTAAAAAAAAATTAAAGAAATTCTTAAAAAATAATTATTTATACTTTGTAAAATTTCTTCTCAGTGGCACTTTTGTTTATTCTGATCAATTCGAACCCTGATTTGCAAAATTCCACCAGATCATTTTTCTTAATGTTCAATAGATGAAAACCATTCCACATTTCATCTATAACGGTTCGAAAACATCGAATTGCTTTTTGATGATCATATACCATCTTTCTTAATAAAAAAAAACATTATTAGAATAAAAAATTCTTCAAACTGCTGTCAAAATGTTTGCTTTTTTTGAAATTTCTTCTATTTTTTCTTTCAAAGTTCTGTTTTCTTGCTGCAAAGACAACAACTGTTTATCATGAAAACATGAATCAGCGAGATTCTGAACTTTTTCTAAATATTCTGAGATTTTAGGACCGTTCTGCTCCAAAATGATCTCAATTTCTTTATTAAAATGAGACAAAAGAGAATAAAATTCCGTTTCTGTTCCCTTTATTTCAGCATTTTTCAGCTCATTTAAAGGCTTAATTTCAATATAATCTAGACTTTTTTGTTCCTTTTCAATGATTTTTGAAAGCGTTTTATTTAGAAATTGAATGTTTTTGGTAAAATTGTCCATCGACACCCTTTTTTCTTCAATAAGTCTTTTGATTTCCAATTCTTTCTTAATGACAATAACTTAAAAAATTCCTTTTCTCTAAAAATTACATTTTTCAACATGTTTTCGCAAAATTCCAATTTTTTGCTAGTTTCTCTGAAAGAGAATTGAATTTTTTCTTTGCTTTCCAGTTCAGTCTTCAGTTTTTTTTCAAGAAAGTCACATTTCTTCTCTATTTCCACCTTTTCTTTTTCCCAACACTCTTCTATAATTTTTGTGGTTTTAAAATTTTCTTTAAAATTCATCCGGAGACTTCTTGGGACCTGCAGCTTTTTATTCAGACTTTCCATTGACCCCTCATTTTTTGATAATTCATGAAATGATTTTTTTGCGTTTTTTTTGGTTTCTTCGTTTTTGCGCTGGGATGAATCGAGTTCCTTTTGCAAAGTTTCGATGATTTTCGTGGCCTTTTCAATTATTTCATCTTTGCTTCGAATTTCGTTTTGCAAAGAAGAAATGACATTTAGTTCATTTTTGCTCATGATTTTAAAAACAGACAAAATTTTTAAAATTTCCAAAAATGTTAAAATTTTCCTATTAAATTAAATTTATATAATTGACTACAGTATTAATTATAAATGGTTCATTCACTTAAAAACTGAAATGGTTGATCGAATCATCATCGTGCAACCCATCAATCTTCTTGAAAAAGAAGTTCCACAGCGCAACTTTTCGCAAAAATCTAATATTATCTCCCAAAACTCAGACAATTCCATTCTCTCTCAAACTTTCAAACCGAAAAATAAAAATCTGGTTTCAAAAATCCTCTTCCCTTTCGAAAACGACCGTCGAAAAGCAGATAAATACATTGAGAATTATAGTGCTATCAAGCCTGAAATAAATGAAAACCTCCGCAAATTCATTAAAAGCAGCCATAACTCAAACCCTAAAAGGAACTTGTCTGCAAATGATTCCAAGGAAATGCGAAATTCACCTAAAAGATCCTCAAGAACGGCCTTTGATCATCCTAATTCATTGCATTTTAGCATTTTGAACCAATTTTTAAACGCTAATGAACGAAAATTGGCGGTTTTTTTCGGAAAAAAGGAAATGAACATCACATCAATTTCTCGTATAGTAGATCGTAATGCTACGAAAAATTATCTGCCTATAAATGTGAACAAATTCAGGAAATCAATGATTCCCGCTGGACATGCAAATGGGTTCTTAGAAGAGAAAAAATTGGGGTATATGAAAAAAATCGATGAGTATTGGAAAGCCCAAAGACATGACGAGGCTAAATTGGACAGGATTTTTGATAACATTTTAAAGAAAAAATGGGAAGTTGAAGAAATTGAGCAGGTGGTCAAGGGGAAAATAGAAAATAAAGGAGATTTGCCTTCAAAGCTGATTGATAAAAAGGAAGAATTTTGGCAAAAATACAGAGATGCGGAGAAATATTACGAAAGATTTGATGGGTTGAAAGAAAGGTTCAGTGAGAGGCATAGGGAAAAAATAAGAGAATATTTTCATGAGAAGTTAGAGTTAAAAAAGACAATTAAGGGGAATCTTTCAGATGAAGTAGTGAAGGAGAGATTGAAAGATAGAAATTATGAAGAGTTTCAAAAAAAATTAACCAAAATTAAGATGGAGAAAAAAGTGCAAGAAAGAAAAATAGCCAAATTTAACGAAGTCCCGCTTAGAAATAGGTCTTCATTATCACTATATGAGAAGGTTCAATAAAAACTAATACTAATATTTTTTTAATTATTAGAAATTTAATATGTTGTTGGTTTTTTTTTTATTAAATTTTTCGAATAAATGAATTAACATTTGTTTTTATAAAATAAAAAAAAATATTTTTTCAATCTTTTAAAATAAAATAGGAAAAAAAAATAAATTTGATCAAAGTGATAAATAAAAATTTATATTTTAGGCAACAAAACTCTAAAATCTTAATTATTATAAAAATCCCAATAAATTCGATTTCCCGATCATTTAAAAAAACCTTCAAATATGGGCAACAGTCCACCCCCTAAACGGTTCGATCCGAAATCTGAAAAGCAAAAATTCGAGATCACCTGCATCAAGGTTCGTAGTTATCTCGAATTACAGCGTGATCGTCGCCAGAACGCCGCCAATGCTAAAGAAAAGGCCTTAATTCAAATGTTCAACGCACCCACACGTTCCAAGCAAGACGAACTTCAAAAAGCTTCGTCGATCATAACTGACCTAAATTATGTTAAGGCATGCAACATAATCATCCGTTTCTGTGACATCCTCAAAGAAAATTCACTTCGTGTTGTGGAAGCCAAAGGATCGGCTGTCAAAATTGAAAACCTCATGCCATACATTGAATCAGTGTGTTGGTCTGCCAAGCCTTTGAACCTCAGTTGCATTGTGGAATTCCAAAGCCAAATGATCTATTTTTTTGGCTCGGACATCACTGAATCCATCCTAAAGAGTGCAAAAGTAGACCCAGACCTCAAATTATGTTTCAGGGACCTCCTGCCAACTCCTCTAGAAATCAATGATTATATGGTAAGCTTCTCAGGCAGAATAGGCATACCTCTGTCCCAAATCAACGCATGTGGACATGAGTTCGCTCTTGGTGGAGGTGCTGGTTATGGTGGACCTTCTGGAGGTGGTGGCCAATACATGCAATTCCAAATGCCACCTCAACAAAATGGACCCTACATGCCCGAACAACAGAACTTTGGCCCTCCTATGCAATTCATTGAACCACCTCACCAACAACAATTCCCTCAAAACCCTAGTTTTGGAGCATTCCAACCATTCCAAAACCCAGGAGGACCACCTCCTGGACCCTATATGTATCAACCCCCACCTGTAAATAACCAGTTCGGAGGATACCAAAACCAACCTCCTCAATATAATCCAAGTGCAGGATTTGGACAAAATATGCCACCACCACAAAATATGCCACCACCACAAAATATGACACCACCACAAAATATGCAACCCCAAAATATGCCAATACCACAGAATCTGCCACCACAAAATTTCGCGCCAAATAATCAAGGATATCCGGAGTTTGGAGCAATAAATATTCCGAAAAACAATGCTGCAATAGGAGGACCTACACAGGGGCCTGCGAAGGGGAGCAACCAATTGCCGAATTTGGATGATTTCGAGGAGAGAATGAGGAAGCTGAGAGAAAACTTATAATTAATTAATTATTTTAAGCGGAATGCAGACGGATGAATTTAATTAGAAATAATTTCTCTTGTTTTGTGGAAAAAAATCGATAATTTAAAAATTTCGGTGTAGATAAATTTATTTTGTATAATTTTCTGAGAAGACAGTCCATGTTATACAAATATTTTATTATCTAACAGCTTTTTGATGAAATAAATTTGGAAGATTGTTGTAATTATGATCACCAATGTTTCCAAGATTGTGAAGATGTAAATTCGTTTTTTCCGCAATTGGATATCTGCAAAAAATTATTCTTTTAAAAGAAAAAAAATATATAAAACTTGATAAATAAATTTCCTGTCTCAATTCTGCTGTAACTTCATTTACTTCGACTTCCTAAAAATAATTGTGATATTTAAAAGATTATCTAAAAGACTCGCAATTTTGCTAAAGAGTCCTTTATATCAAGCTCAAATTTATTAACATCTTTGGCAGTGGCGATTTTTTTCATCTCATTGAAATGATGGAAAATAAAAGTTACTTGCACTTGGTCGAAATTCTTTTTAAAAAACATTAAAATATATAATTTGTTTTCAGGTTTACCTTGTTATTGTTAAACACAAAATAGTATGTTCCATTCATTGTGATGTTTATCGAAAATGCACCTTGTAATCTATTTTTAACCTCATAGATCATTTGCATATTAGGATTAAGCACCTTTTAAATAAATTCTAAAATCGAGTAATTATAGTTTAAAAAAAAATACTCTAAATTGTATGTCATTTTCTTCTGCTGTCACTACAAAATAAAGCCCACGAATAACTGATGGATTATCTTCAGAAACATCATTAATATCCTCCATACAAACCTTTTAAATGAAAATGCTAAAAATTTAGATAAAATTTGATGATTATTACTTCTTCAAAACCTTGCTTTAGCGCAAATGTAATTATGTCATCAGGATTCATATTTTCCATACTTTGATCGAACTCAGTTATTAATTGTTGGAATTTTTCATAATAATCATCTGTTTCAATTTTAGGAGGAGGGATATGTGCTTCACCTTCATGTTGTTGTTTTCCTGGAGTTCCCACAGGATTTGGGCCTTCAACTTGAGTGAAGACTGATGGGAAAAATAACAAAGAAAACAATAAAAACAGCAGAAAATTCATTAATTTTTTTTTTTTTTATATGTGTATTTTGAAAATTGGAAAGATTTGCTTTTGTTTTTGATTATTTTTTTTTATTTTTTTGAGGCTGTTGAAAAGAAAAGACTTTTATTTAATTTGAAACAAATATTTATGATTTTTTCTAATTTCTTATCTCAAAATGGCTTTTTTAAAGCCCATTTACCGAAAAAAAAAATAAGGAATAAAGATTCGATTGACAACTTATTATTGAAATTCATTTTCGTTTGACCTAAATAATATATTATAATTATAATACAATAAAAAATCGAAACCATATTCAAATTTTTTTAAATAATTCCAAACTCCAATGAAAGCTCAGAACACTACCTCAAACCCAGATTTTAACCTAAATGGTAATAACATACCAATTAGCAACAGTTACACTTGGATTGGTGTGCTGGAGTTCCTGCAAGAGCAATACCGTACAATAAACTACAAGGAAACAGAATGGTTATTGGAAAAACAACAATTGGAAGTTTTTTCCTCAAAAATATTAAAAATATCTAAAAAAGACAAATTTTAGGCAAAAATCGCCAAAATAGAAGGCGAATTACAAGCCCATGAAAGCATTAATAAAGACCTCATGAAACGAATAAAAATGTTGGAATTTTCCTTAAGACAAGAGCGAATCGGTTCATCGAAAAACCCAAACGGCATAAATCAAAAAGATTCTTTGTCACAATTTTTCAATGAAGGGACCGATTTTGCTCTTAATAATGCCCTGTCAAACAATGAAACAGCAAATGCTTCTTTTCCTAAGCGAAAGGCTCGTTCTCATAAACCTTTATTAGCAAAGTTGCACTTTAATTTATGAATTTTAAGTTGATTTTTCTTTAGGTTTCTGGAAGAAATTGGCTTCGATGACATATTTTCTAGTCTTAATGAGCAAGAGAACAATAAATCACTAAATTTTTCTAATTTCTCCAACCATAAAAATGAAAATAATCAAGATTTTGAAAAAAATCTCACATCGACTCCTCAAACCCAAAAAGAACCTTCTTTTGGAACACAATTTGAAGGTTTGCCACCTAAAAAACCGGCTTCCAGAGATATCACACCAACTAACAAACAAAGACAAAATGCTATCTTAGATAAATCCCCACAAAACACCAGTGTTCAGGAAAAAATTTCAAAGAAATATGAAGATAGCTCAAAAATCACACCAAGCTATAAAACTGTAAATTTTGAGGCTAAATGCTCATTGAAAAGCCATCTCGATGGTGTAAGAGATATTTTCTTTTACAACAATGATGACGTTCTCATTTCAGTGTCAGAAGATTGCTTGATTAAACTTTGGGATTTGAAAGCAATTGAGAATTATAAGGAAAACAATTTGATTGATCCATATTTTAGTTTAAGGGGTCTGAAATTTATTAAAAGTTATATTTTGAGCATGTTTTTCTTTAGAACACACTGGACCTCTTTTTACAATCACAGGAAGTGGTTCGGAGGATAAATCCAATTTGGTATTTACAGCAGGATCTGAGGTATACATTAATAAATATTTTAAATTTCATATATTTGTTATTTTAGGGGATCATTAAATGTTGGAACATTCCATTGCCAAATGAAATTGATAATTATGGAGCATTAGAAAATAAAAACTTTTGTATTGGAAATTGGAGTGCACATGATGAATCAATATGGGAAATAAAATATCACCCAATAGATGTTGAAATAAATAAATTTATTATTTTTTTTAATATTTTAAAAGAAAACACTACTGTCTGCAAGTGCTGACAGCCAGATAAAATTATGGAAGATTATAGAAGAATTTGACCAAGAAACAAAACAAAAATGTAATTCGATTGAATTATTTTAAAATATTAGTTTCTTTTGATGATCGTAGATTATAATGGTGTGCTCATTAATAAATTTGTTAATACAAATAATTCGAATTTTGTTGATGTTCCCACTTCAATAACCTGGATCAATACAAATATGAATAGATTAGCAGCTGGATTTATGTATTCTCCGCAAATGATCACTTTTGATAAAGAAACTGTAAAAAAACTTTTACTAAAATACATAAAAATATTATATGAAAAAGGGAAAACAAGTTAATGTGATCACTTTTAAGCCAGAAGATCAGAAATCTTACCAAACAAATAAGTATTTTGCTTTTTAAAAAATGTTAAAAGTTAATTTTATTTTTAGGATTATTTCTCACAAAAATTTGAATTTTTTGGTGTCAGGACATGAAGACAAAAACATCAGATTCGTGGATTTGAACTCAAGTAAAATTGATAAATTTGCACGCAATAAAAATGTTTTTTAGATAGAATGATAAAATCTTTAATAGCTCATAAAGATTCAGTGACATCATTATCGTTTAACAATAATGGATTTTCATTGAATTCCGTGAGTCATGATAACTCTTTGAAGATTTGGGATATTAGAAAATATGAATGCATCTCAGAAATAAATGTATATATTTTTTTTAATATTATTATTATAAAAGGATTTTTTTCCAGGATTGCCATTTTTCAAAGTATGATGAAACTATTCATGTGGTTTCAAATAGCAGTACCAAAAATATTCTTGCTTCAGGCATTTTCATTTTTTTATTCATTTTTTAATTGATTTTGTAATTAGGAGGGGCAGACGGAATTATAAAATTGTATTCTTCCTTAAAATAATGTTTCAACAATTTTGGACTTTTTTGAATTTATAAATTTTCATTTAAACATTGTGAAAAAAATTTCATTTCTAACCATTTTCATTTAAAAAAAAAATGTTTTCGCACATTACTTATCAATAGATAAAAATCCTTTCTTTTATTTAACAATTTTTCTATTTATTTTTCCATGTTTCCTATTTCTTCTTTGGCAAAGTGAAAACCACAGGTTTATTATTCGGCCTATAACTCAAAGTGCAAGTTGAAGCATTAATAAAAGTTGTCCCATCCACCTTTTCAACCCCATAAGCTTCATGAATATGACCGAAAATATGATATAACGGTTTGATTCTTTCCTGGATTTCCTTCAAAAGATTCTCGCAGCCTGTATAGGTATTATCAAATGTCTTATCCAAAATTTTGTAAGGAGGTCCATGCGTAATCAAAATATCAGTGTCTGAAGGAATTTTCTGCCATTTTTCCAAAAGTTTTTCTCCTTTTGGCAAATTAAACCCCCAATCGCAAAACACAGGTGTCCAAGGACTGCCATATATTTTATATCCATGAATTTCACAAGAGGAATCTTCCAAATATATGCAATCCTTCAACTTAGCTTTTACTTCTTGCGCTGTAAAAGGGGTTTGTTTTTTATACTTTGAAAAGTAGGAATGGAATCTTTTTTGTAAATGGGGCTCGTAATTATCAACGTCAAATGTTATATCATGGTTGCCAGCTATAACCACCTTGTATTCGAATTTCTGAGCAGCGAGAAATGTGTTAAAGGCTTCAACTTCATCTGGGAGACCTGTAGATGTAAAATCCCCTGCATGGATCAGAACATCCCCAGGGGGAAGGGTGAGACCATAGGTTTTTGTGTGGGTGTCAGATATACAAACAAAGGTAATTTCGTCTTTTTCCATGTTAAAATCGAGAAAAAATTGGGAAATAATTACTTTTAAATCGTAGGAACTTCTGAGAGTTTCTGATCATTGATTATTAATTTTTGATAAGAAGAATTCCAAAAAATAGGAAGAGACTCTTAATTACGAATTTTTACTTTTATGAAAAATACTTTTTTCTATATAGATACTTTGAAATGAATTAAAAATGAGCAAGTAAATTAATTTCGAAACAAAAAAATTAAAAAAATATTGAAAAAATTATTCTAAGTTTATTTTAAAAATTATTTGATGTTTTTTTTAGTAAATTTTTTTGGAAAAAAAATAATTCTATTTGAGGAAATTTTTTCAAAATTCCCTCCACTAGCTAGAACCGTGATAAGAAAGGCCAAGCAGTGAAAAATCACGATAAGAATGTTGCGCAGGTCTAATACTGCTCAGTTAGAATTATTGTTGATTTGTGGAAGAATCTGAGGTTTTACTTCGGTTTCTAAGAAGGATTCAGGATATAAAAAAATTTTGTTTCTGATTTTTTTTTTTTTTTGTATTCCGAATTATCAAAAATGAGAAAAGATTTATTTTTTCTCATAATTAATTTAATTTTGAGAATTTTTCTTTATCCATTAGATTTTCATGATGTCCAGAGTCTGCAGACGCTCCTGTATCTAACTCCCACGCATCTGCTCCTTCCAAAATTTCTGCCTATTACAATGAAAATTATATAACATCATGATTTGAGTTTTGCAATATTACATTTTCTTGATTTTCTTCTTCCATTGCCAATCTTTGATATTCTGTTTGAGCAAACCGGTCCCATTCCGAATAATCTGGATGTTCCACAATTTCGTTTCTGATAAAAAAGGGGTCTCGTTGTTCATAAGCCACCAATTTATTGAGATTGGTGAAAAAATTAAAGAAGCACCCACAACTATCTTTTTTATTTTTGAAGTCTTGAAATTTGAATTTGATGTCATCTTCAGGTTTTAAAAGATCAGCCCTAATTTATGTATTTTAATTTTTTTTTTTATTTATTTATTTACATTTGACAGAGAAAATCCGGAAGATGAACAGGATCGTGATTGAGATATTCCAACCTTTGCTTTTGTTCTTCATAGAAATAGTCCATTTCAAAGCCACTTTGATAATTTTCTAATCATTTATTCAGGAAAAAATATTATATTACGTGATTATTCCATTATTGTCAATGTCCATAATTTTAAACCAATAATTAAGACTTTTGATAGAGGTTTTATCCTCCTCACAAAGAATGAAATCTTGTCATTTTGAAGAAAATTTAAAATTGTTTTTTTAAAAAGATTTTTAATAAAACAAACGAAATCCTCATAGCTCATCATATCCATTTGCTTACTTTTGAATTTTTTCGGTATTTGGTTGAAAATTCGACTGACTGTTTTCCTCGAAAGTGTATGACCCGAATACCTGGAAAACAATAATAAAAATGTTATTTTTTAATTAATGCCTGCTAAAATCTTCCTCATTAATGAAAAAATCATGATCGCTGTCTAATTCCCAAAATTTGCAATAGATGACATAGAAATGTTCATATGAGAAGAAATCACGAACTTTGTTAATATCCTCTTCATTACTCACCAGGTTCAAAATGCCAAATAAGTTGCTTTGTTTGAAGTCCCGCCAACTTATTTTTCCAGTGTCACCCCGGTCCACTGTAAAAAATATCCGATAAACTACAGTTTCAGCTAATTTTATTTTAATTTAAATTTTTTTTTTTTATGTTATTTCATAAAAAAAACCATATCGATCTTGAAATTCTGGTGTAGCTTTTAAAAATTCAAGTCCGGGATGAGTTTCAAGAAGAACTATTTAAAAATAAAAGTAATGCTTTTTTTTTAGCTAAGTCATATACTTTTCATAATAGGCTTGAAATCTTCTGGTTCGAGGTAATCCTTATTTGGCTTTTTGAGCAAATTAAAACAATTTCTTTGGGCACTTTGCTTTGAAAGTTCATTTTTCCAAACTCTTTTTTTGAATAATAATGATAGAGAAAGATGAGATTAAAATTAAATCACTTTAAAAATTGCATTTTGGAGATTTTTCCACCCTTCTCCTTATTCTTGTTGATTCTTTCGAAGAATGACCCATTCAAAAATCCAGGCAAATTACATAATTTTGTTGTGATTTCTTTAAATTGTGTTTCCTTGGCAAATTATTAAATATCCACTAATTTTATCATTCTACGTCAATTTCTTCTTTCTCTGTTTCAAAGCACTTATTTATCATTTTCTTTAAGATAAGTTAAAAATTTCATAAATTATTCAACAATGTTTTTCTAACATTTTGTTCTTCAATAGTTTCCAGCTCGCATAATTTTCCTTCCGGAAAAAAAAATTGTGGAATTTCGATCCCTTTGATCTTCATTTTTAATGGTTTCCCAGCATTCTATTAAAAATTATTAAAAAAAATATTTCTTTCAGAGATTAAGCTCACTTCTGACTCCGTTCTTCTGGGAGACAAAGCTGTATAAAATACTGAGGCATTATCTTGACTGAAATGTTTCTTTCCAAAACGGTCTATTTTTATATTCACATCTTATAAAATTATAGAATTTAAAACCGAAATCGGAACTGGATTTTGGGGGAGTGGAAGGAGATTTGAGTCCGGCGCTCAGAATTGGTTTATTATATGAAAATAAAGGTGGAGGACCGGATATATCTGTGATTTTATTGAGGGAAACTTCTTTTACTAATTTTGTGAATAAATCATTTGTGGATTCTAAGGAAACCCATTTTAAAAAGAGTTCCTGTGATTTTTTTTTGTAAATAAAAGTGAGATTAAAAAATGGGGGGGGATTCGATAATATACCTCGACTTTCTTTTTTGCAAGGACATATCTGATATTTTCGGAGTAGAGACCTCCTTTCTGGAGAAATTCAGAGGAACGCAAATACTCAAACATTTTATTTAATTTTTATATTTAAAAGAGATTTTGGAAAATATAGTCAAAAATTTAAGAAAAAAAATCTGGAAAAGGTGGAGGAAGGTGTGATGGAATGAGATGGGCTTTTGTCGAAGCGATGAAAAGCAGAAGGTTTGAAAATGGTGGTGGTAAGAAGTTTATTGTGAGATGTTTGGTGAAGGGACAAAGAAAAAGAGGGATTTTATTAAATAAAAGTTTTAAATCAAAGAAAAATGATTAGGAAATTTTTTAAAAAAATGGCTTTTAATTTTCGCAGACTTTAATTTTTCCATTATAATAATTTTAAAATTGTGACCTCTTTGCAAAAAAACCATGGAAGAATTCCTCCCCTTACTTGAAACGACCGACAACGAATTGATTAACTCTATTATATTTACAGTAAATAGCTACCGCAAGATTTTAAATGAAACCCAAAAAAAAAAAACCCAATTATCAAACAATACGGATACCATTATCAAGTTAAAAGCCTTGATAGTCTCTACAACTGAGGAAATACGGGCTTTTGAATGAGATATCGAAAAAACCTATAACTTTACTCAAAAACAACTATTCAGAACGCAAATTGAGGACAGAAATAAAGTACAAAACATGCTCCTATTGCAGAATGATGAATGCATGAAAATAAATCAGATTTTGTTGATAGATATTGACACAAATGATCGGTTCCTGAAGGGTGGGAAAGCAAAATACCAAGAAGATGTTAATCTGGCACATACAATAACAACAACAAAAAATGAAGAGGAAGAGAAACAAGCAAGTTCATTAAAGGTTTCATCATTTTTTTTGATGTCTTACACTTTTGTAGGAAAAAAAAGAAGTTCACTCAATCAAGAGTTTTATCAATACCGTTTTGTCTTTTTTAAAGATCTCAAGAAGGCAGCAGCATGGGCAACAATCTGTGGAGGAACCGGTTATTTCTGGAACCCAATTGCAGCAGCCATATTTGGAGCTGTCATCATCCCATTCATTGCTGGAGATGCAGTCAATGTACAGCAAAACTGCAGAAATATCTATGCGGAAATCATCAAAAATGAAAAATGGAGCGATTGCTATAGAGACTGGAGATTTGACCTCAAATTTTACCAATTTTGGAGCAAAAAGGAAACGATTTGAGAAAAAGAATATTTAAATTAAATTAAAAGAAAATCCAAGCAAAAAAAACCATTAATGTTTTGACAAAGATAAAAACATATTTTTCATTTTTCTTTCTTATTTTTTTGCATATCATACAAATAAACCACTTTCCAAATTGGAAGTGGTTTGTTTTAAAAAAAAAATGGTTTTTTTTTTAAAAATTGTTTTTAATGTTTTGACAAAGATAAAAATATATTTTTCATATTTTTTTATTGTTTTTTTTCATTTCATACTTTTTATTTTCAGGATGTTTAAAGCAAATTTATAGCGTTTTTAAAAAGTTTTAAACAAACAAAACAAAACAGCAAAATATGTCTTATGAACGTATGGATACTAATAAAGATTAACTAATAAAGATAGGTAGTTATTTTGGGGAAATTCTGAGTGTAGGAACTGAAATGGAAGACATAATAAAGAAAAGGTCAAATTCGTATGTTGTAGCAGAGAAAGCATGGAAGCCCCATATAAAATATTCCAATTCTATATAATTCTGATTCATTCGTTTGTAGTATAGGATCCTTGTAATAAAAACTCAGAGAATTCTGTTTGGCCTTATAACTATCTTCCTTTGAAGCAAAGAGAAGAGCTTTATATTGTTGTGCTTGAAAGGGAGTCAAGGTCATGTCATCGCGATAATTTGGGGAAAATGTTTGGGCTGTTACACCTTGTTGGACAGTAGTTTGGGTCTGGCGAAAAATGATTTTTTTATATAAATTTTATTTGAAATCGTTGAAATTTTCATTTTTGGTTGGAATTTTCAAGGTCGGAAAATAGTTTAATTTAAAAAACTATAAAACAATGACAGATTTTAACGTCACATCGAAAGAAATCGCCCCTGGCATTTTCTTGCATAAGCAACAAATAACCACCAACGTTGGTAGAACAGAAAGTGATATCATCTATATTTTCAAAATTGAGCTCCAAAAATTAAACAGTCTTGAATTCGTTGCTGATTTCTCAGGATCCGAAAATGTCCTTTTAGAAGATAGTGATAAAATGGTCTCCATCACAAAAATTAAACCATTTTCAACACAAATTGTTGCGAAACTTGTTCTAAAAAAGGAATGGAAACTTAAAAGCAAATTTAAGTAATTTTGAGAGGTTTTGTTTGAAGTTTAAAGTATTTTTTGGAAACAGATTCACTCTCAAACCGGCACCTAAGGAATTTCAATTAAAGCACATCCATAACGATTTGATAAAGCTGAAAAATGAAATGCAACAAAGTTTTAACATTTTGCAAAAATACCCAATTTCCCTGATTCCTTTCAACGATGTGCTGCAAATCCTAAACTCCCATCATATTCAATTTATAGATTTTGAGTTTCCTCCTTTAGATGTCTCCAGATTTTTTTTTCCAGATCTAAAATTTTAATTTTAGGAGAGCATTTTCAGTTTAAATATAGATGCTACCTCTTTGGATACAGTGGTGCAATGGAGACGGCCTTCGGATTTTGCTGAGGTTCAACATTTTATAAAGAATTTCTTAAATTCAATAGAATCTAAGATTGACCCAGCTGTCGGTTTAAAAGATCCGAATGTTTTTTATGATGTAGTGGAACCGATGGATGTCAAACAAGGGATTCTAGGTGATCATTGGTTTATGTCTGCTTTGGCAAGTTTGGCTGAACGTCCTGCCTTGGTATTTACATAAATTTCTCTCAAATTCTTGATGATGTATTTTATTAGATTGAACGACTTTTCATCACCAAAGAAGTGAACGAGCAAGGTATTTATAGAGTGAAATTGTGCAAAAATGGTGAATGGGTCACAATAACAGTAGATGATTTCTTCCCTTGTTATGCCAAGGGAGGACCCTTGTTTTCCAAATGTCAAAACAATGAACTTTGGGTGATGTTATTGGAGAAGGTTCCAAATAATAATTGTAAGAACATTAAAAATTTTTTTTATAAGGCTTATGCAAAATTACATGGGAGCTATTTTTTGCTTAGAGGAGGGTATACTAATGAAGCATTGATTGACTTGACAGGATGTCCATCATTATCTTACAATTTTGAGGATGAAGAGGTGATCGAAATGATCAAAACAGGAAAAATCTGGGATATTTTAAGAGCAGGGGATGATGAGGGTTATTTAATGAGCGCAAGCACTGAAGGAGAGGAAAGATGGGCTGATCTTGGAATTAATGGTGAAGAAGAAGGAACTCATGGTCTCCTTCCTGGACATTCATACACCATATTGCAAGCAAAAGAATATAAGAACTATGCTTTAGTGAATATACGAAACCCATGGGGGCAATTTGATTGGTGAATATTGAAAGAGAAATAAAATTTTAAGTTTTTTAGGGGAGAGGATTGGAGCTCCCGATCAAAGTTATGGACATTGGAAGCTATTAATGAACTTAACCCAAGTTTGGAGGAAAATGATGGGACTTTTTGGATGGGTACGAAATTTAAGAAATGAATTATTTATTTCAAATACTTTAGCTTATCAGGATTTTGTTTCTCATTTCAAAACATTGAATATTAGCAAAGTGAAAAATTGGGATGAGGTGCGAATCAAAGGCAAATTCATCCGAGTTCAAGTAAAATCTTTCTATTCCAATCATTTTTTATGTTTTTTTTTACTTTCGAGGACATTGAAGATTCTAACATTGAAGTGGTAATGTCCAAATGGTACTATTCGGTATTGGATAAAATTTTGATATTAAAAAATTATATAATTGCTTTTAGTTGGAACTCCAAGAAAAAACAAAAGTGATTATCGGCATCCATCAAGAAGATGAAAGGATCCAGGGGGTGATGTCCCGTCGTCCTTATTTAGATGTCGGTCTTATCATTTTAAGAAAAAGCAATGATGGATCTGTCACTTTGCATGAAGTCAGAGAAATGCAATTTGAAAGACAAGTGGATTTAGAAGTGGATTTAGATCCTGGAAGCTATATAGTTTTACCGAAAACCTCAGGATGTACTCTGAGAAGACCTTCAGATGCTGTGAATGAAAACATCAAAATGTTGGATAAAAATAGAAGATTAAATGAGTTGGTTCATTCGACCATCCTAGACATCTTCAGGAAATATGACATGCTTCTAACGCGGGAACTGACATATGTTGAATTCAAAGGATTTTATGAATGCCTGAACAAAACAGTTTCTCAGCAAGAATTCGAAACACAAATTTTAAATAGTTATTCCTCCACACAAAGAGGATTGACCTTGGCTGGATTTATAGAGTTTTTCAAGGATGCCATCTTAACTTATGGAGAGGTATGTATCTTTACAAATATTTGAAATTTAATGACTTTAGGAAACAATTTTCCAATGGTTCAATTTGCTCGGATATGATAGAGACTTATATTCAGTGAGATCCAGATGTTTTTTGATAACTTTTCATAGGTAAAAAATAAAGGAAAATCAGAATTTTTAACAAATGAGAAAATAGTGAATCTGAAATTTCTGTTGTGGTGAGAGATAATGTGCAAACTGATCTCGATAACCGATCCAATGTGCTTTTGATTTCAAAATATGGGAAGGATATGGAAGTGAAAAAAGGGATACGAGCGTTTTATTCGTTGAGCAAGTAATAATACAAATTAATTTCATAAATTAAATTTAATTATTTTTTTTATTAAAAGAAATGTCCATGCATATTCTTACGCTGTGGTCAATGATCAAAATGTTCCAGTTGAAGTCACTTTAGATTGTTCGGGCTCCAAAAACATGCTTTTTAGCACAAAGACCCCCATTGTCAAAAAAGTAATTTTTTAATAATAATGATGCATTTTTTTTCTTCTTCCTACAGAAAATCGAGCCAGGAGTTTTGGAATTCATGCTTTATGCTGAGGCCCTACCTTACGTTGATAATTTTGTCAGATCCGCTAAATGCATGTGGGTTGCTGTAAATGAGAAAATATAAAAAACATGATAAAATTTATAGAATTAATTTTTTTCTCAGATTTTCTCTATTATCAACAAAAATGACAAAAACTTTAATTTTCTTTTTGTTTTAATTATTAATTTTTTTCTAATGCAAACAATGCTTCATTTAAAAACATCTAGCAAATTTAGAGATCCTGAGCCTGTTCATAAAGGAATCTTCCATAATTCAATGGATTATATATTGACACTTCTTTATTGATAGCAACATCAAACTTCAAAATTTCCTTTCTCTTTTTCTTTCTCTTTTCAATAAATTTGAACATATTCTTGATTGTCCCAATGCAAAATCCGATTCTGTTCTCCATGTTAAATCTGTTATTGAACATAATACTTTTAACTTTTCTTGTTTTGACAGTTTCGTCATTATTTAACCCATGGAAGGTTGAATCAATTAAAAGTTTATCTTCAAATTTGAAAAACACCAAACTTAAACGATAATTATATGCGCCAATTCTCGTAAGGAAAGTCAAATCATCATAGAGGAAATTCAAAAATGTCGATTTATCCTCAGACCTCAATTTCAAGTCAGATTTTTCAATTTTGAACATTTTATCTTCGCATTGATATAATGTTTTTTTCTTCGTTTTTTCAGCTTGAACATAATAAACTGCCAAAATTTCTTTTGGAGGGTTTTCAAACACATCTTTGATTTTGAAAAAGCTAAATTCGGAATAGGGGTTCTCATAAATCAAGATACTATAGCTTTTATTAGAGCTAGCTTGTTGGAATTGGAATGAAAAAAGGCCCAGATATCTGGGAAGGAAGCTTATAATTTTGGAATTAAGATGTTCATGATAATCCTTTAAAAAACCATCTAGCAGGAATTTCTTAACTTCCTTTGAAATCACAGCAATTACCAATTTATGATCGAAGGTAGAGAATTCATGATGTGTGGGATTAGATTCGGTGTTTTTTAATATAACGCCTTGGTTTTTCAATAAATCCAATGATTCAATCATTGATTGGAGGTCGGTTTTGAATTTATTATTCCTGAGCCATTGGAACAATTTCTTGCAATATGTCAAAGAAGTGACTATTTGATTATCCCCATTTTCTTTACTTTTTACCAAATTCCTTTCATTTTCATCATTGACTTCTTCAGAAAGCTTATTGATGTCATACATTTCCACATCGAATTTGGTATAAAAATGGTTCGCCCATGGGATCTTCTCCTCATTTGTGGGTATTTGTGAAAAAGTACTTTCAGAAACATCATCTGATCTGGAATTCTTCACAGTTTCTCCAAAAGGGGATTCACAAGAAGAAAAGAATTTCATATCCCGACCTCCCAAAAGTTTCATAAGTATTATCCTTAGTAAGAAAAACATCTGCAAATAGGTCAGGTTTTTATCCTCAGTGATAATTTTCTCAGGCTGTAATGACATATTATGATCCTGAAGTGGTTCAGGCTCTGATAACAAAGGCTCAATGATTCTACTTTTAATTAAAGCATTATCAATCAATTGTGATTTCAAACTAAGTTTCTTCTGGTTTTTCACTTTTCTTCTGTTACATATCTTCAAATAAAACTTTCGGAGGGTAGGTTCTCTGATTCTGATCAAGAATATGAATAATCCATTACCACTGATTAATAGCAAACAAATTGTTTCCAAGATTTCAGAAAAAGAACTGTGATAATCACATGATATATAGAAAGTGCAGCTCCAGCTCATGAAATTCAAAATTGCCAATGGCAACCAATCCACTACAAAAAGGAACATATATGACATATTTAAAAAGAGGTATATTCTATGGTTTTCATTTTCAAAGGTATGCTTGCTGCTATCCATGGAATATCCCTCTTTTTTATCTTTCAAAGTGAGAATGAATTCTTTATAATGTTTGAACGAATTTATGAAAACATAGATGCAAAAGGGGAAAATGCCGAGGATAAACACTATGGCTGCAAATTGAATGGAACTATTTTTAGCTGCCCCACATACCCCCATGAAACCGATGTTTATTTGGTTAGGCAGATCAGTACTGGAATAAATCAAGATGATCAGACTAAAACATATTGTGATGGAGATATAATATTTGAACCTTTGAGGAAAATTGTCATTTTCTTGATTAAAATTTAACACATAGTAAAGGTTATGGATCAAGAAGGCGTTCATTGTGATGTAACACCATTGGAAAAAAACGAAAAAATAGCCAAAAATGTCACATTGATAATTTTGAATTATTAGAGAATGAGAAGCATCATAACAATCCATTCTTTTTTCAAAAGAAGTCTGATAATTTAAACTTAAGGCTATCAACCAAGACATGTTCAACTCGCATATCACGATAAAAAGAACCATTTTGCCTGAATTTAGACGAAGCCGAGGAAAACGAATAAAAGTAAAGAGGATCAAAACCGAGGAAAGAAGAGATAAGATAGCAAAAATAAAAGGAAGGTAATATTGGAAAATGTCTGGGACGTTCAGGATCGTTGCACAGATCATGTTAGGGACAGAGGAATTTTATTGAAAACGGTTGGGAAAATTTTATTTCTTTATGTTTTTGAGAATAAAATAAAATTTTTTGTCGAGCTTTTTAAGAGTTTTATAAAAATCTCAAATTTTACAAATTTGGTTTTTGGGATTTTTTGAACTCCTTTGAAAAACCTTGTTTAAATCCATTTTGTTAAACTAAAACGAAATTCTCTACTTTTTGCCTTTTCTCTTAAAATTTCATTTTTTTATGACTGTTTTTTTTTTCGATTTTTTGAGATCTTTAAAAAACCTTGTTTAAATCCATTTTTTGTTAAAACTAAAGCAAATTATCTATTTTTTTTTGCATTTTCTTTTAAAATGCCATAATTTTTATTTAAATAATTTCCTTTTCTTTTAAATCTGTTTTTTCTTCTTCAAATTGTCCAAATATCCTTCAAATACTCCGATGAGTGCTCCAATTCTTTGATCGATTTTCTCAACATCCTCTTTTTCCAAATACTTACTGCAATTATCCGTAATTTCAATGACCTTATGGAACTCATCAATTTTCCCTTCAATGATCTTATTCTGGATGCCCAAAATCACCCAATCCTCAACTTCATCTTCCTTCACATGCAATTTCTCAGCCATGTCCTTGAAACTCACAGGCTTTCCAGTTTCTTGGAAGGTGGCTAAACATTTGATTCTAATTTTCAATTCCATTTTCTGTGAATCTACCCCCAAGTCATTTTGGAGGTAATCTTTATTAGTTTCGAGCCATTTGAAGTACCCATGCAAATTCCCAGTGATGAACAGCCTCAAAACTTCCAAAAGTCTTTTGTCTTCCAAATGACTCACTCGTTTCAAATGAATGATACTTTCAAAAATCTCGAAATGAAATGATTCAGAAGCCAAAAAGCGTTTGATGTTGGAAACTACGAAATTGGTGTCTTGTGCATTGGTCAAATCTTTTTCCTGAGCCTCTTCGAAGGTTTGCAAATATTTGACGAAAATGTCAATGGCAATTTTCTCCTTGTTATTATTATACAAAGCATTTAAAATCAATTGATAGATCTCCCGCTTCTTAATTAAATCGTTGAACAATCCCCAATTTTTCAAATACTCATCTACGCTTTCAATGGTTGGAAGGATAATGCTCACTTTTTTTTGATTATCTGTCAATTTTAAGATTTCTTTGAACAACTCAAATTGTTTTGGATCTCTCGTTGAAAAAGAATTGAAAAGAGATGCGAACATTCGTGCCTTCACACTAAAGCAATTTTCTGGCAATTCATGCACGGTCTTCAAATATTCGGCCACCATCAAATCCCGCTCTTCTGGATTCTTATGAGCACTTATGTTCAAAGTTATGATACTCATCATGTTCATAAATAGCTTCTGGTCCTTCAAAAGCTTCTCCTTATAGGAAAAGAGATGTTTCATCAAACTCAAAAAGGATTCGTTGGCACATGCATGGGCGGTCTTGAGAAAATTTTCGGCTTCTTCTTCATTGGTTATGACGTTTTCGGAATTAGTTTCAAGGAACATTTTTGTTTTCACACTCTCGAGGAAAGAATGTAAAGGATTTTTAGATGATGGCAATGCGAGGAAATAAGTAGACATTGAGGCTTTTTTTTGGGGGTTTTGAAAATCTTTTTTTGATTTTTATTGAAAATTTTTGAGTTTTTGGAGCTTTGCTTAGTTTTTTTTAAGATATCATAAAAACTATAATGTATTTGTATTTTTTCTGGAAATTTTGGATTTTTCACCCTACTACAACACTCCACATCATTGGGAGACGTTGGAAATCTAAAGAAACCTTGTGGAAAATTTTTTTGTTTTAGGATTTAAATATTTTCTTGTTTTCTTGTTTCTTTTTTTATTTTATTTAGCATTTCCTAGCGAATTCTTAATCGGTTTTCTTGCTGATCTCCTCGAAATTCTCTCCAACCAAATTGGGAACATCCTCCTCTTCTTCCTTTGCAGCCTCCTCAATCTTTTCTCCTTCCTTTTTGGGGGCGAGATTTCCCATAATATCTTTCAATGCTTTCCATTGTTTTGGTCCCAATTGAGCCATGATGTCAGGAAGCATCTCCTTGACCTCTAAATTTTGAGAGAAAAAAGGAAAACGGCATTAATAACCATCGTTTGACATTTTTTTTTAAAAAACGGAACGAAATAAAAATTAACAATTTTTTCAAAAATTGAAAGAAAAAAATTACGTTTGGTTTCTGGTTTTCCCATCACAACGAAGGTGTTGGTTTGCAAAGAAGCCATGACTTGAGGAATAAAAAGGGATTACAGTGAAAAAAATCTCAAATTTTTTTTGAAATAACCTTCAGGATGCTTAAAATTCAGAACAGTATTATCGTCCTTAAACATATTGACCTCGTCAATGCCTGGAAGCGGTTGAACGCCGAATTTCTTGATGATGGGCTTCAATTTTTTATCATCTGTTACTTGGGTCTTATGAACAGCTTTTTTTTTTCTTCGTTGCGAGCCTTTGCCACCTAATCTGGATTGATCCCCGAATTTCTCGGCCAGTTTGGCTCTAGCCTCGAGAAGAGCGGTCTCATTTTGCTTGTCTGCCATACGAGTTCAATGGTAAATGATTAGGAATAAAAAAAAAATTTTGGGTTTTTTTTTTTATTTGTGAAAATTAGATTTATTAAGTTTTTAATCTTAAAGATTTCCTTCAAAGTCCAGCCTTAATTATTTTTTTCTTGCTTTCCCCCGTTTTCTATAAATTTATTGATCAAATCGCTGTTGGGATAATACACAGAACGGAAAATATTTATGCCTCGTTCCTTTTTTTTAGAAAAATTTATAAGGCCATTTTAAATTATTATCATTACCTCCATTTCTTCTAATAGATTCTTCATTTGGAATGATTTTGGAACTGCCCCTTTCGTTTTTTTAATTGCCTTTGAACGCATGTTCACATGATTAATCTCCTCGGCATTCGGGAGGGGGTTCACTGGCTTTAGGGATTTTGTTTTTATTAAGGCGATGCTTTGAATTATTTCATTCAACAATTTGTCGGTCATCAGGGAAATCATTTTGATGGTGTTTTTGTCACATGACTCAAAACCCACTTCTTTCAAAATTTTTTTTATTAGTTTTTCGGGGAGCTTGACAAATGTTTAAAAAATAATAGAAGGATATTTGTACGTAGCTCTCATAATTCTCGAGGTGAGAGAGGATATCTTTGAAATAATCGTTGAGTTTGTCAAAGGATTCGAGAGGATGTTTGCCGAAATCGGCCTTTTTGGATTTTTCATTTTCCATGGTTTTTTTTCTTTTTTCTATTTCGATAAAAAAAAATTTAAATTTTCGAATCAATATTTCGCTTTTTTTTCTAAGTCCATTTACCAAAAAACAATAAAGGAAAAATGGAAGAAAAATTAACAAAACAAAAAATTGATTCGTTATTTTTTTTTCCATATTTTAAAAAGTGCGTTAATCCTCCCCAGAGGTATATATATTCTTCTCTCCCTTCTTCCAATAAATAACACAAAACTAAACAATGTCAACGTTTCCGAATTTCCTCTTTCTTTTATGCGTTCTAATTTCTTCGCTTTTGGCTCAAAACCCCACCTGCACTGTAGACAGTACTGCATTTTCCTCTCAAATTCCCCCTCCATTGAGCAATAACTACCTACTTTCTCCTAATAATGAAAGCATTTTGGGTACAAATTATGGTAAATTGATTTCTGTTGGCTCGCGAATTTGGCTTATGCAATCTCCTTTCATCATGACTGGGTCCTACACATTGTTAAAAGATCCTTGCCCCCAGGGATGGATGTTGCCGACTTCTCAAGATCTCACTAATTTAGTTGCAGCTGTTGGATCGAACCCTGCTGCTGTTCTGACAAACTCCTCCTTATTTAATATGAAAACCACCAGATATTATTTGAGTTCCACCAAAACATATCCAACTTATAATACCTCTTCTGTGGCACAAAGCTGGGTGTTTAACGGGTTGCAATTCTTGGCCACAGGGAAAGCACAAGTCGGTCCAATAAATTCCTATTATATGGCATCTACTATTTCTGCCTTCTGTGTGTTGAAAAGAAATAATGAAACAACTACACCTGGAACTGCTGGGATTTCTGTCAAAGGCATTGACAGCAAAGATTTGATCAAAGGATTGAAATATGTATTGAGCATCAATAACACCAATATATTGGATAATACTTGGAATCTTGATGGTGGCCAAAATACTTCTCATGACCTGAATTTGATCCCAATGAAAGAAGGATCATTTAATCTAAATTACAAGATCATGCTTTTCGATGGGTCCTTGCTTGGAGATTGCAGGGTGATCTGGGTTAGGAATTACACTGGATCTGAAGCTAACACCAATTTCACAGTCGCAAACCTTTTCAGTGTGAGTTACCCTTTCTTCAAGTACCGTAACATTGGATTATTTTTCAATTCCGGCTCGGCTCCCATGGCTCCCAAAGATGATGGAGGTTTGTTCATTATATTAATATTGTAATGATTTTAATTTTTTTTTTAGGAGCTTATATTATGTATGCTGAAGCAAATGTGATGTACTTACATGTTCTCACAATCGATAGCAACGGCCAACAAATATCTGATTTCAATCTGACCAAATCAGGCTTTCCTTTTAGTATAATCTCAGTAGGATGGGGATGGGTTGCTCTTATCAAGGATTTCCAGAACCCTGATTATCTATATCTTTTAGGAGTTGATACAAACAATAACATAGTTTTCAATAGAACCCTTATCAACTCAAATAGTGCCCCGACCAATTACACTTCTGACCAATTAATCTTCTTCCAAGATGCGAAAGGAACCCCTGCATTCGGAATGAATGCAATGTTCGATCCAAGCAGTGGTAGATTAGCTATGGGAAAAAACAGAATTGCTGTCCATTTTGCTCATTACAACTTTTTCGGATATCTAAGTGATGGAACTAGAAATGATCACACAGGTGATACATTATTTACTGTGAACATGAAAGGCCAAGATGAAAAAATCTCTTTTTCTTGGGGGGCATCTCATAGCTTAACTCAAAATCTTTTCTACAATGGCGATAGATTCATGAGCGCTGCCTTAGGAGATGCTTATCCTATGAACGTTTTTTTTTCAACTGTAGATGGATTGAATCCAAAAGCGACCCCTGATCCGACAACAGGCTTATATAATATTTTAAATTATCAACAAACCATGACACTTTTACCTGACATCATAACTGGAGATGGAGGCGGATTTGCAAATGGCCGTTTGGGCAATATTCTCGAATTATCAGATGGTCAAACATTTGTCTTTTCTTATGCTAGAAGGAAAAGTTGGACTACTTTTCTTGGTACAAATTATAGTAGTCTTATTGATGAACTTGGACTGTCATTTTTCGATAAAAACCTCAACCTCCTCAAGGATGTTTCTTTGTTACAAGGACAATGGGTGAACCAAGTGCAATCATGTAGATACGGCAAAAATATTTTCATATCCTATGTGATTTCTAATAAACATCTAATCCTGAATAACACTTTCTTAGAAGACACATTGAGTCCTGATGATGTTCAATATTTCATACTTGTTGATGAACAAGGAAACTTATTGAATGGACCTTTGCTTCTACAGGCATTTATGCCAGATTTACCAGCAAGTGATGAAATCAAAATGATGGCTGATGGAAGATGCGCATGGACTGTTGTGGACAGTAGTGGAATTTTGAATTATGTCTTTTTAACACCACCTGATCAAACACCAACCAATTTTGCTGATGTTCAGAGCTCTCAGTTCTATAATGGTGGCGACTTTTATTTAATCAATCAATATGATTTAAATTCATATAAGATGGCAACTGTTGATGCGAATAATCAGACACTTACTAGCTTCATTGATGTTGGAACGAGTAATTTCGGCATTGGAACGAGTGATTTTGGGATGGTAGAATCGGCACTGAGAGGACAAATCAGGAAAACCAAACATAAAAAGGAATAGAACTATAATAATCTATTTATTTATTTTTTAATATTTCTAAAAAAAACAGAAATAAAATAAAACTTATGAGGGTATATCGATAAAAAAAAAATTATTAATGAAATATGTTTATTATGGTGCATATTTTTCTTACAACGAATTTACTTTAAAAAATGAATTTGTAATTTTTTAAAATAAAGTTTTTTAGTTGTATTTATTGTAATTAAAAAAAAAAATTTTAAAATTGACTCCTTTTTTTGGAAATTTAAAATTATTCATATTCTCTCGGGAAAATTGTTTTCGGATTATTTAATTCCAAATTTTTCTTTTGCAGCATGGAAAAAGACGAAATTACATTTGTCTGTATATCTGACACCCACACAAAAACATATGGTCTCACCCTTCCCCCTGGGGATGTTCTGATCCATGCAGGGGATTTTACAACTACAGGTCTTCCAGATGAAGTCGAAGCTTTTAACACATTTCTTGCTGCTCAGAAATTCGAATATAAGGTGGTCATAGCTGGCAACCATGATTTAACATTTGACGTTGATAATTACGAGCCCCATTTACAAAAAAGATTCCCTTCAAATTTTACAAAGTATAAACAACAGACACATTTTACAGCACAAGAGGTCAAGGCTAAGCTGAAGGATTGCATATATTTGGAAGATTCCTCTTGTGAAATTCATGGATATAAAATATATGGCAGTCCATGGACACCTGTGTATGACGATTGGGGATTTAATTTGCCCAAAGGAGAAAAACTCTTGGAAAAATGGCAGAAAATTCCTTCAGACACTGATATTTTGATAACGCATGGACCTCCTTATAAAATTTTGGATAAGACATTGAATAATATCAATACAGGTTGTGAGAATCTTTTGAAGGAAATCCAGGAAAGAATCAAACCATTGTATCATATTTTCGGTCATATTCATGAAGCTTATGGGGTTGAAAAAGTGGATGGAACTACTTTTGTTAATGCTTCAACTTGCACGTTGAATTATAAGCCGATTAATAAACCTGTGGTTTTTACTTTGCCGAAGAAGAAATAAATAGGAAATATGAAAAATAAATAGAAAAATAAGTTAATAAAAGAAAGGACTGTAAATCTATTGAAAATTAATGAACTAAAATATTTAGTTTTAATGAAAATTTAAAAAATGTATAGAAATGTATTTTTTGTAATGCTAAAAAATCTGGAAATTTATGAATTCAAAGAAAGACTTAATTTCCCCAAAAATTATTAAAAAAAAACCATCTGAAATAAAAAATTATCTTCCAATATATTAATAAAACACATCCATCTTTCATTATTCCTTCGAAAGCGATTCATAAATTTTCTCCAATTTTCTATATTTCTCCGATATCAACGCATCCTTCTTCTTCTTCCCTGTTCCAGAATTTGAAAAATTCATATCAAACTTCAAGCTTTTCGTATAAGAAGAAGATCCAGATTCCGAGCCTCTCAATCCTGGACTTATTTTTTTCCCAGACTTTTCTTTCTTTTTCTCTGATTTTTCTTTATTTTGTTCACAAATCCTCCTATTTTTCATTGATTTTTGTGAGTTTTCTCGAGAATCCGACTTCTTTCTCGTAGAGGATTTCATAGGAGAAACCTTGTTTTCTTTATCAGAAGTTCTAGAAAAACTCCTGGTTTTTTTCAAAGAAGAGTTTCTGAAATCTGAAGGACTTTTCGATGATTTGAGGCTTTTTTCATTAGAAACTAATAGGAAATCATGGTTTTTCTCTATGAACTTCGAAACTCGGGTTTGTTGTGAAAAAGGGCTTTTTTCCCTAGGTTTTCGAGTTCTTTTAAATAAGACCTTATCTAATTCGCTATCAGCTATAATAAAAAATGGGGTTTCTAATGATTTTATATGAGAAATTACTTGAAACTCCGAGTTTATTAGGAGAAATATCAGATAAAACCATGATATTATCGTTTTTCTTCTTTTTCTGCGAAAAATCCACTTTTCTTATTGAATCCAACATCACCTATAAAGATTTTAATAATTTTATTAGGAAATTCTCTATACAGCAGTGTTTTTAGCTAGATTTTCTTCTATTTTCTCAGTAATTTTCCTCTCAAAATCCTCGAAATCCCTTCTGGTGACCCCAGTTTCCTGGAAACTGAAAGTTTTATCTAGACTTTTCACTGATTTCTCGATTTTCATAGCCATTTCATTAAGAGAACTCCTAATATCAGCTATTTCTCGAGTAGAATTTTCTTCAACTCCTTTGATTTTAGCTCTAAATGAATCAAATAGCTCAAAATCATGGGTTTTATTAGCTTCAAGACTCTCGAATTTACTCATTAAATCTAAAAAAAATTAATATTTCCTCATTTTTCATAATAAAAATACCATCTGTGAGATTGCTCAGGATCTGTTCTTTCTGATAATTCTGAGTTTGAAGCTTTTCAAAGCAAAAAATGCGTTCTTTCCGCTCTTTTTCTAGATTTTCTGATAGTTCTGATATTTTCTTCATTTCTATGCTCAGCTTTTCATCGAGTTTTGATTGCATTTCCTTCAAATTATTCTCGAAAATTTCGAAATTTGGAGATTTTTGAACAATTTTCTCTTGAATTTGGGCGTTGATCTTTTGCTCGAAAAGCTCAAAATTTCGCTCGTATTCTTTAAACGACTTTTGTAGGAAAAACTATTGAAAATTTAGAATTTTCTCTATAAAACTAAAGTTTTTTACCTGATCGTCGATTTTCCCGAGGTTTTCTTCCAAATAAGTCTGTGTTTTCTCTATTTTCCTATCTAATTTCGTAATTCTCGCATCAAATTCTGTGGAATTCTCTGAAAATTCGACTTTGGTGAGTCTTTTATTAAATTCCCCAATAGTTACATTGACTTTTTCCTTGATTTGTGCGTTTTCAACTTCCTAAAATATTAAAAAAAGGCGATTTTTTTTGAATATTTCTAATAAAAATGCCTGGGAATCTGCAAATGTTTGCAACATTTTCATTAATTTCATCATAGTTCCCATTTTATCCTCAAAAGCTGAAAACCGAGTGATTGTTTGATCTAACCTTTCATCGAAAGTCTTCGCTGAAATCAAGGCATGAGACACCTTTTCCAATTGCACTTCTAGAAAAGAAATATAGGTATCTTGATCCGCGGTATGTTTTTCAGGATTGGAGGGTTTTTTCTGATATTTTTCTAAGTATTTCGCATAGGTTGCCATTTATTTGCGATGATTATTTAAATTAATTTGAATTTTTACAGTTTTTTTATTCTATATTTTTCGATTTTTGAAGAACGGATAGTGTTTTATTATGTAAAAGAGATTAAACAAAATAGAAACTGTGTTGTTTTATCTGATTTTTATCAGAGATAATTGAACTACAAACAAATTGTAACAATGATAAAAAGTCTTAATTATTCGAAAATAAAACTTTTTGACATTAAAAAAGGCGTCGCATTGGAATTTTGGGAATTTAAATTCAAAAATTAGATTTTCTAGATAATAAAATTTTTTTTTTATAAAATGAGATTTAATTCTCTTCGAACACATTGACACGACAATATTTAAAAAATTTTAATAATTCAAATTTTAAA
>Ga0302186_10000514_pt1 | contig 34569 bp, 39 predicted proteins | sample II_Bog_E1_2_FD_198782 | JGI IMG/M metagenome (GOLD analysis project Ga0302186, IMG submission 198782) | Peat permafrost microbial communities from Stordalen Mire near Abisko, Sweden - II_Bog_E1_1 | ecosystem: Environmental > Terrestrial > Soil > Wetlands > Peat | place: Sweden: Abisko... | reverse complement strand
AGTCCAAATCCCTCTCCTGACTCCTTATTGAATTCTGAAGCGCCGAGTCCTATAAGAAGACCTCCCAGAGAAAAGACTTTCATGATAAACAATGAAACAGAGAAAAAGATCAAAGTTCTCAATCAAACTCAATTAGCCCGATTACAATATAAAATGATGGTTTTGATCATGGGATTATTGGAAATGCGAAATATGAAGGAATCTGATTTGATAATGAAGAAAATAACCCAAGTTATTCCAAGGGAAGTCTTAGATAGTAAGATCCTTGAAATATATCAGAATTTCAAAAAGATTTATTCGAAAGAATACGTGATGGCGGCTTTTGGCAATTATGAGGAAAAAGAGACAAAAAACAATGCTTTTGAGAAGATGTTTCAAGGGAAGGAATATAAGGAGAAACAAAAATTGATGAAAAGGACGATTTTAGAAAGTGGGTTTTTGATGTTTTTTATGATTTGTAAGATTTTGGATGCGGAGGATATAGATAATAAAATGAATGATATTGATAGATTGAATGAAAACAAGTTGAGGAAGAATTTCAATATATTAGGCGATAATATAATAGGCAAAATGGCTAATTTCCTAACGACATTCATAAGATCGATTTTGAGCTATATGAAGAGTTTTTCTTTATTATAATAAGAGATTTAATGATCAATTTATTAATAGGATTTAAAAAGGTGGTTCAGGAACAGACAGATAAATTAATCAATAAGGATGAGGAAAAGAAAAAAGAAAGTTTGAAGAAAAGACGGAAGAAATTATTCAAAGCCTATGAATTCTTCTATACGAACTCAGCACATATAGAAATCATTAGAGAAAATCATTTAAATCGTATTTATTTCATCATATTGCCCTTCTGCCATTGTCTTCAAAAGGTCTTTAACTTTTAATAAAATCTCCATAAAATATCGTTATTTATTAGGATACAAAGGATGATTTCAATGAAACGGTTAATCGAGAAAGCACCAAATCCAAGGTTTTATCTTTAGTGAAAGATTCAAAGAAGATCTTGAAGATTTGTGAACATGAAGAGCGGTATTTTCTTAATAAAACCTTTTCTTTTTCTATAATTATAATAAAAGTCTTCGAATCTATTTCAACAAAAACAAGATTTTCGCACTTTTCGCGAATTATGTGAGTTTATGGAGAGATATAGCCTTTATTTTCACTATTCTCCTCAATCTCTTCATCATCGCCTCTTATAATACAGACAAAGGCGATCGTTTTGTTAATGATCTCCGTTTATTTCAAGAAGATCAATATTCCGAAACTCGAACTATGAGTCTTTTCAAGATTTGCGGCTGGTGTATGGCTTCATGTTCTTTATTCGTGATCGGCTTTTTCCTATCAAAAAGCGCACCTTTAGTCATAGAAAAGGCCTTCAAAAACAAAGGACCGCCTAAAAACCTTTCTATTTCCAAAAGAATATTCGAATTTCTCTTTAAAATCCTCAAATGTATGTTTTATTTCCTTCAAGATATAGAAATCCTCTATTATCTTACCTATGCAATATTGGCTGTCTTAGGGACTACTTATAACCCTTTTTTCTTTTGTTTCCATTTGACTGAAATTCTCTTACGATTCCCAGATTTAAAGACTGTGATCATGGCTTTTTGGGAGCCGAAAATTCAATTATGGTTGGTTTTCGTGTTGTTTTTGATTTGGATCTATGTGTTTTCATTGATAGGGTTCTTGGCATTTGCAGATCAATTTCAGGGGAATTGCGATTCAATGTTATTATGTTTTGTCTTGTCTTTTGATTACACTTTCAAGGTTGATGCTGGGATTGGCGGTTGGCTTGATCAGTTGAATCAAGATACTATCGATAATTCTGATACCAAATATAGTACTAGTCGATTTATTTATGATGCTATTCAAAATGTCATCGTTGTTATTATCATGATTGCTATAATTGCAGGTTATTTAACATTTAATTCCTCAAATATTTAATATGGAATAAATTTAAATTTATTTTATAGGTATTATCATTGATACTTTCAAATTGTTGAGAGAAAAAAGAGGAGAGAAAAAAAATGATATTCTCAATAAATGCTTCATTTGTGGATTAGATCGACCTGATTTCGATAGCAATGGAAATTCAAAAACTGGAGGCTTTCTGCATCATATCAAAATTGATCATTATATGTGGAATTATGTGTTTTTCTATGCTTATTTAAAGCAAAAAGACCCCTCATTGGATAATGGGGATGAGAATTATGTCAGGAAAAAATGGGCGTCTTATGATCTTTCATGGTTTCCTTTGAATAAGTAAGAGAAAACCATTGTTTTAAATAAACTTAAAATTATAAATAAATAGAGCTATGGTGATTGAAGAGGAAGATGATGAAGAGGAGGAAGAAAAGATTAATGAATTGAAATCACTACAAAATCAAGTAAAAATTTAGTTCAATAACTCTTATTAATTATCATATTAATAGCTTCAAGACCTCATAACCCAACTTCAGAAATAATAAAAATCCTTTTCTGAAAAAATTATTAAAAAATCTACATTTTTTTCACAAAAACTCGTTTTATCTCAACATCCTTTTTAAAATCACCTTCATATATTCCTGGTTTGCCATTCCTTGTCATTTCCACTCTAATTCTACCATTCTTCTCGCCAGCTTCCCATTCTCCTTTCATTATCTCTCCTTCCTTTCTTATCACCTCAGCCTCTCCTTCAAGTTTTCCTTTCATAAAAAACCCTCTAATTTCTATTTCTTCATTTTTAAATATGCCTTTCCCTTCAAAGAAATCCTCTTTAAATTCCCCTTCATAACATCCTCCCTCTTGAAATTTATAAACCCCAATTCCTTCCTTCTCATCATTTCGAAAACCACCTTCATAAATATCGCCATTCCTATGTCTCATAGTTCCTTTCCCTTGTTTTAAGCCAGCTTTGAAATCTCCTTCATATTCGAAATCCTCAGCTATCTCCTTACCAAAACCCTCTAATTTTCCTTTAATAAACATCCCATCAAATCGCAATTTCTCATCTATATAAATCTTTCCCTTCCCTTCGAACAAATCCTCATTAAATTCACCCTCATATCTCAATTTCATATCAGGAACTCTTAAAACCCCTTTTCCATTTCTCTTGTTCCTTAATAAAAAGCCTTGATATTCAATTCCTCCTTTATATAAAACCCTACATTTCCCCTCAAGAACTCCCTCGTTAAATGTCCCTTCATAAACAACAGGGATTAAAGGGTTTGTATATATGCCTTTGCCATGATAAATGCCAGCGAAAAAGCTGCCTTTATATGAAGAACCATTGGAGAATTTATAAAGACCTTCTCCCTCGAAAAGATTTTGGGAATTAATGGCACCAATATATTTATCCCCGGAAGAAAAAAGGATTTCTTGGGTTTTTAAAGACATTTTTAAGACTTTAATTAGTTTTCTAGCTCGTTTATTTTATCGATTTCTTCTAAGAAACTGCTCAGCTTTTGAAAAGACGAGCTATTGATATTAGGTTCGATAGAAAGGAGATGTGCAGGGGCTGGCACATTGCTGATATTCCTGATAGTCCCATAGTTTTGTTCTTTAGCTCTAATTATAAACAAAATCAGCAAGTTTTTTTATTGGGAAACATAAATAAATAAATACTCAATTTTCTCAGGATTCAATTGTTTTAAACGTAAAACAGGAGGCATAAAAAGCGTTTTTTCCTTAGAAACATCGATTTTGCTCTTATTTTTCAATTCCGCCTCTTTTTGAATCACTGGAGTGAACAAACTACCCACTTGATCTCCAGCTTTTATAACAAAATTTCAAGAGAAAAATGAAGATTTTCTAATAACTTGGAGGGTTTCTTTGGAAAAAAATATCAGATTGTGGCAGGTTTTCAATAGAAACATTATTCACGTTATTCGCATTGGGTTTTTGAATCTTTTTCAAAGGATCATAGTTATCTTGAACTGTTACTTGGAAAAAAGGGTCTGAAAATCGAGGGTCTTTTTGTAAATAATCATTGGGAGGCCTGTTTTGTTTATTTTTCTGTTTATTAGCCTCGTTTTTTTTATTGAAATTAGGTTGAAAGTCCCTTTTCTGAGCGTGGAAATCGGGGTTTGGTTGTGGAATCGAGGGCTTTTGTTGAAATAAGTTCTGGTAAGAATCGGTATCTATCGAATTTTTCAAATAAAAAGCATTAAGAAAAGACCTTCTGGTATGAGATCAGGGTTAATAGAAGCTATTTGGTTATTTTTCTTGAGATTATAGATGTTTTCTAGCAGAGGATTTGAAGAATTCTCGGGTTTTGAATACTTTTTATTAGAATCTGAGTTATTGGGATTATTATTCTGATGTTTGTTTCTTTTTTCTTTCATCTTTGAAAGCAAAAAAGATAAAATTTATTAGAAAAAATGAAGAAAATAAAGACCTTGGATTTTTCTTTATCCCGCATCTTTTTCTTATGAATCTCCATGGGATTCACCTTAGAGTTATTGTTTTTGAGGATTAATTTGTTTTTTCCCATATTTTGATTATTTTAATATTAAAAAAAAAAAACAAAGAAAATAATTAAAAAAACAGAACTTTTATTTTTTGTATATTAATGAAACATTTAAAAAACTCCGCTTTTAAATTAATTAAATCCCGCAGCTTTTTTATCAAAAAAACTCTCATCAATTCTTCAGCCCCCCACTCCAATCTTGGAAATGATCTTCCCGAATTCAATAATCCAAAGCTCTGATTCCGCGAAATTTTGAATAAAATTTGATATTTTTGCTTCGAAATGATATCTCATTCCTCCGAATTTTTGAATCTTTAATTCTTTGTAAAAAGCCCAATAATTCCATAAGATTTTTTTAAGATTTCTTTAAGATAAACCTTGAACGGAAACCCCTCCGAATCATATCCTATCCTACCAATTCCCTACAAAATCCCTCATCAATGGACCCTTCGATCATAAATCCCGACATTTGTCAACAACAGGCCTCGAATTCAGTGGAATATGTACGATTTCTTCATTTTTTCTTCGAATCCTTCGAAATTTTAAATTTTATCTCAAGAAACTAGAGCCTCTATCCTTAGAATATCAGCATCTGCTCAATCCGCAGCAGAATCCAGCCACTCCGCTTGAGGAAATCAAGCGTTCTGGGTTAGAAAACAAGTCTTTAGATGATCCTGATTCTTCCTTGATCAAACAGGAGGAGAAGAACCTACAAATTGCCGATGGCTCAGAAGCTGCGAAATTTGAAGAAAAAACAACAGATGTGAAGAAAGAAGGCGATAATTTGAACGAAATCCTGAACAATACAGGTCCTGCAGGCATGTCTCCGAAGAACGGCAATTCGAAAAGGCCTTACAATAAGAAGACCATGGAGAAAATCAAAAGATGGACCAAAGAAGAATCAGCCTTATATGAACAATTCATCGAGATGTACGCTGATATTTTCAACGACCCGAGCAGCAAACGAGTGACCAAAATCTTCATTTTTATGTCCAAATATATCGGCACGAAGACACCAAGCCAATGTCGAAGCCATCATCAGAAGTTCTTCAAGAAGATCCAAGGGATGAAAAGCGTAGGGGTCATGAACCCCACAGGCAATAACCCTCATCTCAGGAATAAAGAAGGATTGGAAGAATTGAACAAATTCCAAAATAGCGAGAAGAAGAAAAGAGGGAAGTATTCGAAGAAACAGAACCCGAATGTGACACCAAATAATGAAGAAATGAACAAAAACATGAATCCATTCGACTTTCCTTTCGATGAAAACCTCAAAATGCAATTCAAACATCAATTCGAAAACGATCCCACCGGAAGCTTCTTGGCTTATCCTGGCATGTTTAATCTCAACTCCTTCCAACAAAATAACCGCCCACCACAACAAGACACCAATCTTATGAATATGTATAGTCAACTCAACAATAACATCCGCAAAAGCTTCGAGATGCTTAATAAGGAATATGGCCGTAAACCACAAGGTACGAAAATTTCCTTCATTTTTATTTATTTTAAAGTCTTTTAATTACCAGTGAATGATGAACGAGAACTTCTCAATATGTTTTCGAACCCCAACCAACGCAAAAACAACAACATGCCATATTTCTTCAACAACTCCAATGGAATGGAATCCTCAGATTTCAACAATTTCGAAAAGGTCCTCAATTCCACACAATATTTCAACCAAAATCCATCTTTCCCGCCTCTTTTCCCAGGAATTGCCCCTCAAGTCAACCCTTACAATTTCCCAGTCACACCTCAAATCAACCCCAATATGTCCTTTAACCCCAATGCCATGGTATCAGACCCTAACAAAATGACTTATGGAGACCCTGCACAGAAAAATGAAGATGGCCAAAACTTTTTCGGACAGAACCAATTTCCTAATTGGGTCGTTGGACAAACCACAGGACTTCCGAATGGAGTTTTCAACAATGGACCCACTGATTTCGACTTGAATTTCCTCAAGAATAGAGGTATGGGGTTCCAGAATGCAGGCATGGACCCATCAGAAAGCATGAAATATGGAAAAGTCGAGAATATGGACAATAATATGGAGACCTATTTGAAGAATCTGACGAAATATTTTTAAGGATGCAGGAGTTTGGCTTTATTTTTTCTGTTTAGAAGTTAGTCTATTTAATTTTTTCAGGAAGATGGAAACTATTTTTCCTTTATATGAAAACTAATATTTTTTTTCTTAAAGCTTTGAATTTGGAAATTTTAATATTAAAAAGACTTAAGAAATTCTGAAAGCAAATTTTTTTTGATTTTTTAAAACATAATATAAAAAAAAAAGCAATTTGAATTAGAAATTTTAATATTAAAAGACTTAAGAAATTTTTAAACGAATTTTTGATTATTAAAAAATAGCTATTTTATTGGTAAATTATTTAAAAAAACATCAATTTTAAATTTTTGAAAAGCTGGAAAATTGGTGCAATTAGGGGCATTTATGAAAAATTGCAAAAGTATTAAATTAATATCGACAAAAACTTAAAAAATTACAAACAACACCCTTCATGAAGGTTTTCAAACACTTAAAACCTTATAATAATTAATTTTTAGCATAACAACATTCAACAGGCCACCAAAAACCAAAACAGAGAGAACCTAAGCCAAAGGTCAAGCAAAGACAAGCAAAGAATCAAGCAAAATGTTCAAATGAATAGTCATGACAAATCTAACATGCTGCCAAAACTTCATCATACAAACCAATTAAACCCCAATACACTGATTACTAGGAATTCTTTAGATCATAGAGAGAGCCTGCTAAATCAAGGTAATCACTCAAGGAGCAGGAAAATCCATTAAACCAAATTATTTTCATCTTTTTATTAAGTGAAACATCTTGTTATTTAACATTTAAGCTGGCTCAAAGCTATATTCACAATAAATGAACTATTTAAAGCCAAAAAAAATATTTAATTTTATCAAAATCCATATTTTTTTCCTGGATTTTTTCAAGTATTTAATTTTTCGATATGAACTTCCTGAAATTTTGAAAAAATGTCGATTTTGTTGTTTTTATGTCTTCTCTTGGTTTTTTCCCAGACACGAACATTTTCCCATTTTTCAGTTCTGAGCGATTCCAATCCATATCTCTTGACCTATCCTCTTAATTACAATGACGATTCATCCACTTATCAACTGACCATTGGAATTCAAAATGGATCCTCCACAATTTCATATTTCCCCATGAGTCTCAATACATCGACGTCTTTTTTTTCCTTTATTCAAAATAACATTTCTCTGAATTCCTCAGCCCTAGCCAATTGCACGCTTTCTCTTTATTTTTCTGACATAACGACTTTAACAAACCAATCGATTCTCTTGGAAATCGATGAAAATGACTATAAAAGTTTATCGATGGATAATTACCAAGGCATATTCGGGATGGATCTTTCTTCAAAGGAAAACGATTCGATGACTGATTTTCTGACTTTCCGGAAAATATTGACTGAGTTTCAAAGCTTAAATCTCACAAATAACACAATATTTTCGGTGTATTTAGGGTCATCACCCCAACGATCGAATGATTCAACAATAACTTTGGGAGGATATAACAGTTCTTTGCTTTCTGACGATTTGGTTTATTTCCTGGATACTTTAACGGGAGATAGTTGGAGTTTTGACTTATTAGCGATGGAAGTGGTTTATATAGAGGAAAAAATGGTTAAAGGCTATGTATATTCTGATCTAGTCACAACAATTGATATAGGAACCCCAAATATTCTCCTTCCTTTGGAGATGCTTAACCAATATATCTTGATTTGTGCTCAATTATATATAACTTGCACTATAATTGCCTCTGAAAATAGTCTTTTTTGCGTCGATGAATATACATTCATCTCATCGACTTATCCCTATGTCGTTTTCTTCTTCACATCTGATTTATTCTTAGCTGTGAGCCCCAGCAATCTCCTCTATGATTGTGTACAAACCGCGAAAAATCTCCGATCCTGCTATATGAGGCTAGGTCTTTCTCAAAAAAACAGCACGATTTACCTCGGACAAGTGTTTCTCAAAAGCACATATACAATTTTCAATTTCGAGAACAATACCATAGGAGTTTCCTTTGGGAATTACACCATGGATCTTACTTTAGATGATGATAGTTCATTCACTTATACATTTTATGCGTTATTGACGATTTGGGGGATGACTATGGTGGGTTGTGGGATATATTTCAAAGTATATTTGTTGAGATTGAATGTGATGACTAACAAAATAACGAAAATCTTTTATGAGAAAATTCGAAACGCAATTAGAGGAAATAATCAGGAAATAGATATAGAAGATAGCGAGGATTCTGAAGAAAACGACCCCCATGAGAACAATAATAATTTAATCGTTAATAATGCTAACAATCAAAATTTATAAATAAAATAAAATTTTCTCATTATAATTATTTATTAAAAAAAATCCTATCAATAAATAAGCTATCGCTAAAAGATTTAACAAATAAATAAATTTTTTATTTTCTGACAATACACTATGCAAGAAGCAAACAAAAAAACCTACAAATCCCTTGCTTTCATTTTTGGATTCGTCCTAAATGCCTGTCTCGGAGGTTTCTACTTCGGTTACATAATGGGAGAGTTGAATCTCTGTCTTGTGGATTTGAAGCATCAATACAAATGGGATCCTGATTTTTATAGCGTAATGAAAGGTGTTCTAAATGCCTTAGGTCCTGTAGGAGCCATTGTGGGGGTGATAATATCAGGTAATTGGTTAGGTAAACTGGGCCGAAAATGGAGCTTGATTCTTTCAGATGGTATAGGAATTATCGGATGCGTTGTTTGTATTTTCTTGGGCAGTTCAGGAGCACCTCAGATTGTTGGAAGGTTGTTGGCTGGTGTTTCAATGGGTATAAGCTCACAAATCATTCCGATCTACATCAATGAATTGACCCCGATAGAAGTCTCTGGTGCGATGGGGACCTTTTTCCAAACCTTCATCAATGCCGGCATTTTGGTGTCTTATGTTATGGGTTTAAGAATCCCTGATGACAACGATAGTTTTGACCTTAGTGATCAATGGTGGAAATTTGTCTTTGCTTTTCCGATCATCGCTTCATTCATCAGGAGCTTTTTACTAATGACATTTTTCAACTTTGACACTCCCTTTTCAATGCTGAAGAATGGACGCCCACAGGAAGAAGTGAAAGCTGTTATGAGAAGAATTTACCATGAAGAATACATTGACGATGTGCTTTCAAATATTAAAAAGAAGATCAGCGATTACAAGGATGTTAGTTATGCCACCATCTTTAAGGTCTACACAAATAGACTCGCTGTCGGGCTTCTTCTCATGGTCACTCAACAAGTCTGTGGTATCAATGCAGTGGTGACCGACTCTTCAACTTTGTACCAGAAAGGCCGTGATGATCAAACAGTCAAAATTTTGACGATCATAAACAGTGTAGTCCTCTTTGTTTCTGCTTTCATTTCCGGCAAAATCTCTGATATGAAAGGTAGAAGGACGATGTTGATGGGTGGAACTGGTTTTTGTTGTGTTGTCTTAATAATTCTGGGCATTATGCAACAACCCAGCATCACCAATGATGCCATGAACAACGCTTCAATTGCTTTGACCATGCTCTTCTTGTTCAGTTTTGGAATTTCCTTAGGACCTATCGCCTGGGTATATGAGCCAGAAATCCTTCCGGAAAAGGGAATCAGTCTGTGCACTATAACAAATTGGCTTTTCTGTTGTTTGGTCGTGTTATTGACCCCGATAATCGATGATAAAGCTGGAATTTCACCAATTTATTATTTCTTTGGTGCCTGTTGTTTCCTTTCCGTGCTTTATATGTTACCAATGTTGAAAGAAACTAAAGGATTGTCTCCTCAGGAAATTGATCAGATTTTCGGAACTGTTTTGCCTATGGATTCGGACTTGAATAAAAATGGGCTATATCCCACTACTGATCATGACAGTCAAAAGGCCCTTTTGACTTAATTAATCATTAAGCAAAGAAAAATCTTAGATAATTAATTATAAATAAATTAATTAAGAATTTTAAATTAAAAAAAAATTTTCAAAAAAAAAAATTGAAAAGCCAGACACCACTTTTTCTATTGTCTCATATAATTTTTGAATTAGCCTATATTAAAAAAATCTATGTTTTTTCTAAAAAAAAGCAAAAAAACTTTCGATTAAACAATAAATTTAATCATATATTGGGTTCCAAAATAAATTATTGACCAAAAAAAAAGATTACCATAAATAATAGAAAGCCATTTCTTATTGCATCAATGAATCCAGCTTTGAAAACTTATAACTCTTTTTATTACATCCTCGGTTTCGTTATTAACGCATCATTTGGCGCATTTTTCTTCGGATATATGATGGCTGAACTCAATCTTTTGATAATCGACCTCAAACATCTTTACAATTGGAGTGACAGTCAAAACAGTTTTATGAAAGGTTTTTTAAATGGATTAAATCCTATTGGAGCCATCGTGGGTACCATTATTTCTGGCAACCTTTTTAACAAAATAAGTCGTCGTTGGGGTCTTATTATTGCCGATTTTATTGGAATCATAGGTTCAGTGATATGTCTTTTTCTTGGATCATCTGGAGCCACTCAGATTGTAGGTCGGTTTCTTTGTGGAATATCAGTTGGAATCAATTCTCAGGTTATTCCCCTCTACATAAACGAATTAGCTCCTTTGGAGATCAGTGGGGTGATGGGCACTTTTTTCCAATTTTTCATAAACATGGGAATTTTGGTTTCGTATTTAATGGGATTAGGAATCCCTGACGATTCAGATAAATATGATTTAGATAACTCATGGTGGAGATTTGTCTTTGCTTTTCCAATCATTACTTGTGTTTTACGAGTGATTTTTCTGTCCTTTGTTTACAAGTTTGACACTCCATTTTCTCTCATGAAGAGAGGAAAAAAAAAAGAAGCTATGGAGGTTCTAAAGAAAATTTACCAGCCAGATCATGTAGAAAATACTTTGCAAAACATAGAAAACAAAATCAACAACTTCAAAGATGTGAGCTATAATCAATTATTCACCTATTATAGGAAAAGACTTGCAGTTGGATTGCTTCTGATGGTAACCCAACAATTTTCAGGATGCAATGCAATTTTGACAGATTCTTCGACTCTTTTCAATTATGATGGCAACACTACAAAAGTCAAAATTTACACCATCGTAACCAGCATAGTTTTGTTAATTTCTGCAATGTTATCCGGAAAATTATCAGATAAATTTGGGAGGAGGACCTTACTTTTATGGGGAAACGCTTCATGTGCTGTGGTTTTGTTGGCAATGGGAGTGCTTCAACAACCTCAATTTGAGTCTAACACTTTTAAAGAGTTATCAATTTATTTAACTTTTGTCTTTATTTTCGCATTCGGGATTTCTTTAGCTCCAATATGTTGGGTCTATGAACCGGAAATCCTACCTGAAAAAGGGGTCAGTTTAGCTGTTATTACAAATTGGTTGTTTTGTTGCTTAATAGTGTTTGTTACCCCGATTTTGATAGAACAGATAAATATTTCCCCTTTGTATTATTTCTTTGGGTGTTATCTAATAGCCTCGCATTTTCATATGTATTTCTGGTTGCATGAGACAAAGGGGAAAACGAGCAAAGAAATTGACCAAATCTTCGGAAATGTGGCTGTTGATTATGAAAAACCACTTGAAGACGAAACCATCCCACCGAATTCTTATATAATATTGGACAAAGAATGAGAAATTCCTTTTTTAATTCAAAAATTGCAAAATTAATTTAAAGATCTTTTTAATTTTTTTAATTTAAGTGTTAAATTTCAAAAATGAAAGCTGAAAGCAAAAAAACATATAAATCTTTCTTTTTCATTTTGGCATTTGTCCTCAATTCCTGCTTTGGAAGTTTCTTAGTAGGATATAAGCTTGGAGAGCTCAACCTTTTATTAATCGACCTCAAGCATATTTACAAATGGTCAGAATCTTCCACCAGCATATACACCGGTCTTTTGAACGCCATGGTCCCATTGGGGGCGATCTTAGGTGCGATTATTTCTGGCAATTTTTTTTCTAAGGTGGGCAGAAAATGGGGCTTGATAATTGCAGATATATTTGGGATCATTGGGAGTTTGTCTTGTATTTTTATTGGCCATGGGGCATATCCTCAGATAATTGGGAGGTTTATTTCAGGAATTGCTGCAGGTATCAACTGTCAACTAATCCCTTTATATATAAATGAGCTGGCACCAATTGAGATATGTGGATTCATGGGCTCATTCTTCCAAAGTTTTTTAAATATAGGGATAATGGCGTCATATATAATGGGCTTGAAGATTCCTGATGATTCTGCTGATTATGATGTTAGAGATAATTGGTGGAAGTTTGTTTTTGCTTTTCCCATATTAACTTGCTTAATCAGGGTGTCCCTGCTTTTGACTTGTTTTAATTTTGATACCCCTTTTAGTTTGATGAAACAACGAAAAGATGAGTCGGTTGCCAAAGTAATGAAAAACATTTACGAGGATGAATATATTGATGATGTTGTTCAAAATCTTGAAACCAAGATCAACTCATATCAAGATGTGTCCTTTAAAGAACTAATATCTATGTATCAATCCAGATTGATTCTAGGTATATTTCTGATGATGGCTCAACAATTATCTGGAGTTAATGCTGTTGTTACTGAATCATCCACACTTTATGATTACAATGGAGACACTCAACAGGTGAAGATTTTGACCATTGCGAACAGTCTTGTTTTATTATTAGCCTCCGTAATTTCAGGTTGGACTTCTGATATATGGGGAAGAAGAAGAATGATTTTGGTTGGGAATTTTGCATGTGTGTGTTGTTTATTATTAATGGGCATCTTCATGGAGTTTTCTTCCACAGCTATGAAATTGGTTTCCATTAGCATGACCTATCTGTTTTTGTTTAGTTTTGGAATTTCACTAGGACCTGTTATCTGGGTATATGAACCAGAAATCCTACCGGATCGTGGAATTAGTCTGGCTGTTATTGCAAATTGGTTTTTTTGTGGTTTGGTTATTTTTTCAACACCAATTTTGATAGAGAAAATTGGAATTTCCGCTCTTTATTTTATTTTTATGAGTTTTTTGATAATATGCCAGTTTTATTTACATTTTTACATGAAAGAAACAAAAGGGTTGAGTGCGGCTGAAGTAGATGACATTTTTGGTATGGGCAGAATAAAAGAGGAGGAAGGAAGTGAAGATGGCATTAATAATGATAAACATATAGATAAAGGATATGGAAAATGGGATTAATCAATTATAATTTGAGAAAGAAAAAATGAAAAAAAAAATTTGAAAAAATATTAAAAACTTTAAGTACAACTAAATTAAAATCCAAAATGAATTTAATTTCTTATTTTATTTTAATTAATCAAACTTGATTTTAATATAAGTTTGTGAGATCTGGGTTAGTATTTTGTGGAAAGTTTCTCAAAAATAAAAATTGGAATTTAAATATTAGAAATCGTCTTAATATATTTTTTTACAAAATAGCAAAAAAATCTAAAAATTCAAACAAACAAAACAAAAATGATCATTTTGTTTTCCTGAAAAAACAGATTTTTAAAATTTATAATAAAAATCTTTTTTCATGAAAATGAACCTAGAACTCCAAACATGCGCAAGATATAAATCTTTCACTTATATTTTAGGCCTCGTATTAAATGCAAGTTTGGGAAGTTTTCTCATCGGATATAAAATTGCTGAGATCAACCTTTTGATCATTAATCTGCTCCATGTTTACTCTTGGTCTGAGTCCGAAACTAATTTATATACAGGACTTTTGAATGCATTGGTAGATGTCGGAGCAATTTTCGGTGCTCTGCTTTCAGGAAATTATTTCAAAAACATTGGAAGAAAATGGGGTCTGATAATTGCAGATATTTTTGGAATTGGGGGTTCTATAATTTGCGTCTTTGAAGGTGTTGGAGCCTTTCCCCAAATAATTGGCAGATTCCTCTCGGGTGTGGCAGCTGGAATAAATTGCCAATTAGTTCCTCTTTATATCAATGAATTAACACCGCATGAGATTTCAGGATTTATGGGCTCATTTTTTCAAAGTTTCATGAATGGCGGAATCTTGATATCTTATCTGATGTGCCTTAACATTCCCAATGAACAAGAGGATGAATTTTATGATACTACAGATGATTGGTGGAGAGTCGTCTTTGTTTTTCCTACATTCTCATGTTTAATTCGTGTTTTCTTTCTCCTTACTTATTATGATTTTGACACGCCATATTCCTTGGTTAAGCGGAACAAAACTGAAGAAGTTTCTATTATAATAAAAAGAATTTATAATGAAGAATTTATTGATGAAGAAGTGGAGAAAATTCAGGGTAGAATCATTTCTAACGAAGAACTTTCATATAAGGACCTATTTACCGAAAACAAATCAAGAATTTTCTTAGGAATGCTTCTAATGGCAGCACAACAATTATCTGGAGTTGACGCTGTAATCTCAGAATCCTCAATTTTATACAACTATTCTTGTGACAACACAGAAGTAAAAATATTGACAGTAATGAATAGCATTATTTTAATCATAGCATCGACAATTTCTGGGCTAACTTCTGATAAATTTGGTAGGAGAAGTTTAATATTATATGGCAACGGTGCTTGCATAATTTGTCTATATTTAATGGGAATTTTTCAGGAATTCCCATCTGATACCATGAAAGAAATCTCCATTTTTATGACCTATATGTTTCTTTTAAGTTTTGGATCCTCGCTTGGGCCAGTTATTTATCTTTATGAGCCAGAGATCTTGCCTGATGAGGGGATTAGTCTTGCAGTTATTGTGAATTGGTTTTGTTGTGGTGCAGTGGTTTTTTTGACTCCTTATGTCATTGTAAATTTCGGCATACCCCCTATTTATTATTTGTTTGGAACCATTTTATTTATTTGTCATATCTATTTCTTTTTCTTTTTAAAAGAAACTAAAGGAAAAACTCATGCTGAAATTGACTCTATGTTTAGCGGAAGCCAGAATGAAAATTCTAATGATGAAAAGAAAACGTTTTGCTTATTTGGATTAAAATAAATTTATATTAGTTTTTCTTTATTTTTCAGTTTTCTTTAATCCTTTGAATTTTTGTGTTTTTCATTATTTTCCTCTTGCTCTTCCTCCTTTTCACCCTCCTCCTCCTGTTCATTTTCTTCCTCCTCCCCTTCTTCTTCATTTTCCTCATCATCTTTTACTTTAGTTTTTTTTACACTTTCATCTTTGTCATCATCCTCATACTCATCATCATCATCATTTTCCTCATTTTTTTTTCCTTTACCTTTATCGTCTTTTTTTATTTTATCTTTTGAATTTTGGTTATCTTCTGCTTCCTCAGCCTCCTCATCTTCCTCCTCTTCCTCTTCTTCTTCTTCTTCCTCTTCTTCTTGTTCTCCCTCAGCTTCCTCCTCTTCTTCATCATCTTCATCTTCATCACTCTTTTGTTTTTTGTCTGGTACTTTTTGTTCTTCTTTGCTTTCTGTCTTTTCCATTGATGTTAATTGTGTCTTAAATGGCCCAGCTTTGTTATCAGGGGAAGATGATTCTCGCTTTATTATTTTTGGAGGACGCGGAAATTCATTTTTTTCATTAATATCAATATTTTTATCATCCAAGTTTGAGTCTGTTTTAAAATAAGAGCTTTTTCCTTCTAAATCTAAATCTTTTTTTTTCCATTTTTAGATTCAACACTCACATAAAAAATCAAAAAACCTTGCTATGGAAGATTTTAATTTAGGAAAAATATTATTTTCATTACATTTGCCAATGGGAGATATTTATTAGCAACACTGAAAATCCCCATTAAAACAAAAAGTGACAAAAACCCCTCACATAGCAATCGACTAAATAATGTCCCCACTAATAATACGAAAAGTCCAACCGGGATCCCTTATTAAATAAGTTTTTGTTAAATTATAAACAAAATTTTATTCAACCAACCCATAATCCAGCAGGATTTTGCAGAGTGACAAGATAGCAAGTCATAACACTCAAAAAACAGGTGAAAATCAATAAGAGATAATAAAAAAATGGCAAAATTTTCCCCTAATGAAAATTAAAATAAGAAATGCTTTCATTGTTGTAAATTACCCCTTGCCAAGTATCAAAATTCAATAAATCCACAAGAGTTGTGTCCTCTTTATATTTTGGAAACTCCATTTCCAGAAAATTTAAAATGATAAAATAAAATTCTTCATTTAAAGTAAAACAGAAAACCAATAATAAAAAAAATAAATTTTTGGGATAAAAAGAATTTGGAAAAACATGAAAGATTTCTCAAAATTTTAGTTATTTAAATATAACATCAAAATTATATGTAAATACAAGAAAATAAAAAATATATTTAAGTAATTTTATCTCAGTTCACAATTGAAATCCATTTGGTTATCTCTACTTTCGAAGTAGTTCCTTTCCTTTTTCGGGAACACCTTCCAAAATCTTATCGTGTCATCCCCTGCACCAGTGACAATATCTTCTCCATCTGGTGACATAGCCAAATATAAAATCCTTTGTCTATGTCCAGACAAAGTAGCAATTTTTTTTAATTCTGGATATTTCCACACAAAAATTTGATTTAACAAAAAGCCGTGTGTCGTGACCAATTCATTAACATTTTTGCTGAATGCCATATTGCAAACTTGTGAACCAACATCAAGGGTTTTAATGCAAGTCATTGTTCTGGTATTCCAAAATTTTATTGACTTATCATTTGTGCCTCCTCCACTAGATAAAAGTCCGAATTGATGTGGGGACCAAGCCAAAGCCTTCACTGCAGCTTTATGCTCAGTAAATACTCCAACATTTTTCTTCGGCATCTTCAAGCTCCATAGAAATACCTTGTTATCGTTTCCCCCAGAAGCCAGAAATTCATAATCATAAGACCATTTCGTCCCACAAACTTCCTGACTATGTCCCGTTAATGAAAATAATAGTGATTTTTTTGAATTATTATGAATAAATCTCGAATCCATGATATTGATGTTTTTATCTCTTGATCCAGTGGCGATTAAGTTTCCATTCCAAGCAATTGTAGCAACTCTTGATGTATGATTTTTCACTAAATAAAGCTGCTTGCAAGTTTCTACATCGAATATCCTAACAGTGCCATTGCTTTCTCCCATACTCAGCATGCTTGTATTATTAAAATTTACTGCAGAAATTAAAGCTTCATTAGCCAGTTCGATGATTTTGGATGTGTGATTCGTTGATGGCGACCATGTATATAATGTGTTTTCAAGACCTACCCCAATGAGGTTTTGATGAGACCAATCGAGGACATTCAAGTAGAAGTCATCTTGGAGATTGGGAGCGTCAAGAATTTTATAAGCGTTGCTCGAAATCTTCCGAATCGATTGAAGAGGCAAATTTTCTTGGGGGGAAAAATTGAAATATGAATGAAAACTTGGAGAAAAAGTCCCATAACTTAAAATTTGGGTTGATTTTTTGGCTTCATGATAATTTTTCTTATATTTCAAAATACATGCATCCGAAACATTAGATGTCTTATCAATTCGCTTTTGTTCCACATCAATTATGTTTTTTTCCAATAATGTAGCATAATTCACCATGTTTTGGTCTTCTCGGAGGATTTCATTAGTGTTGCTATTTAGATTCCCTTCCGTTGAAAGGGTCTCAGATTCAGCCATTGGGGGATCTTCTTTGGCTGTGATGTTTGAATTAGAATTGCTTTTTTCTTTCATCAAATGAAAGTCGAAAACTTCTGAAGAAACCTTAGAAGGAATATAACGGTCATATGGGAAGAGGCGTTGTTTTGGTGCGTGAAATGGCGATTCAGGTGTTTGATCAGAGAGTGAATTATTTTTGCGGGCAGACTTCCAAGGGGAAGAGTGGAAATTAGGCAACATGAACCACCTGAGCTAAGAATAAAAAGAGCTGTTAAAATTATTAAGAATTGTTTGCAAGCAATTATTTTTTTGCTTTTAAAACTTTTAATTGAGAAATGATAACATTTCAAAAGTTTATGGAAAATTTAAGTGAAGACCAAAAAAAAGTTTGATTATTGCCTTAAAAAATGAAGGAATAATGGACGATTCTTTTTCAGAAGGTTGATCGCCCTATTACTGATCAGGCAGAAGAAAATGTTAAATTGCAACTTTTTCCAACAGAGATCCAAAAGATTCCCAAATGTTTTTGATAATATCCATGATGAGTCCTCCTTTGATTTTCGAAATAAAGAAATCAATAAATGAAGATTGTCCTTTAAAATGGCTCATGCAACTCATGAAATATTTTGAATCCAGTCAATACTATTTTATTATAGAATGAAAAAAAAAAAAGTCGATCAATTGATTTTTTGAATGTTATTATTGTAGGGGTTTAGGGGGTGGTGGATTTTTTAAGAATATGGCAAAAATCCATCACATTCATTTCATTTTGGGATTTATAATAAAAAGTTTAGTTTGGACAACAGGAATAAAATAACTTAAAACTTCTAAGTCAAAATTATTAATTTCAAATATAAAAAAAAATTAGGAGAGAAAATTAAAAGTAAAATTAAAAAAAAATTTAATGGAGAAAAGAAAAATCTGAATAATTAAAAATATTCAAGTGATACAAAGACAATATAATCTCATTGGTTTTATAACAGCGAATAGTGAAAAGACAAGCGCCTTATCGAAATTTAGGATGTTTACAATTATTACAACTTTTATGATATTGAAAAAAAATTATAATTTATTCTGTTGCTTCATCTTCAACTTCCTAAAATTATATTCTTTGAAGAGTTTGTTGAGGTTTCTCTTAATCTCATGGATTTCTTTTTTCTCTAGCCTGATCCTTTCATTCGACTTGATATCCAAATACTTCTCTTTAAGCTTCGCAGGATCAATAAATATTTGTGCCTTTCTATCCAATCCCTCAATATTAAAATTGATATTGTTATCATTAAGGAATAAATTATCTAAAGAAAAGAAGTTTTCAAAAAATAAATTTTTATTTACCAAGCTCCCGATCCTGATCCTTTTCATCAAAGGGTCCTAATTCATTGGTAATATCTAATAAATTCCCTCAATTTCCTCAGAAGAATGCGATAGAAAAGAATACTTGTCGACATTGTTTTCACACTTTCATGCATGACATCGGCATTCCCACTAGAAACATCAGTCTCTAAATTCAAATTTCCTGCTTCGTTGGCATTTGCTCCATGATGATTCTGATCTCTATTGTAATTCAAGTTCTCTTCATCCAATAATCCGACATTTTCCTCTCCTTTGTTGGAGAAACTTATCGTCATATCTTCGTTTAGCTCTAGTTCGGATAGCCTTTTGTCCATGATCTCCTTAAAAGTAAGAGTATTTTCTTTGAATTTAATTTTTGTGGTAAGATCAAGAGAAAACTCCAATTCTTTTTTGACGAAGCAACCCAATTTTTCAAAGGTTATTTGTTGTGGAACAGCAAGTTGAAGGCTTTTCTGTTGTTTTCCTTCAAAGGCTATTTTGATACTGACCATGTCGAGCAAAGCGATTTTGTTTTCGTCTAAAAACATTTCATCTTGATGCGTCAGGCAAGCCAGTTCTGGGGAAATCAAACTTTTTTCTGCAGTGAACAAAATAATTGGAAATTCTAAAATAGTTTTCGCAACTTTAAATTTTGGTTATTCAGTCATACTTGCTTGAAACTTATCTACAAGAATATCCCATATTTCTTTATTTACCAAATTATACTCTTCATTATACTTTAAATTCTTCTCTATTGGGTAAAAAACCTTCTCCTTGCCCTCACTAATTTGCATTTGTTTGGTTTTGGAGCTGTTATTTAAAATATAAATCGAAAAAAAAAAAAAAAAATAAAGTTTACATCAATTTTTTATTGGACAAAGTTTCTGGAAGAGAAAAGATGCAGTCAGGGTTTTCAATTTTTAGGTCGATGAGGAATTGCCACGTTTTCCACCTATATAAAAAAAAAAAAAAAAACTAGAAGAAAATCCATGAATTAAAAAATTTACCATTCACTATCTATAGCATAGCAATAATCCTCAGTTATCTCCTTTTTGGCGTTGTAGAAGACTCGGATCAAATCATCGTTTGCAGTAGACATTTGTTAATTTTTTGGTGTTGGAAGGACGAAGTTTTGTTTTAAATCAGAAGATTATTTATAACTAAAAGAAAATATAAATTAAATTTTTAAGAAAAAAAATTATTTTTTCTCGGAAAAAATTTTTTTTTTAATTTTCTGTATTTTTTTTAATAAAAATTTTCAGAAAAAAATTATAAGCAAGAGTCTTTTTTTGGTGATTTATTTGTATAAAAATCAAAATAATTTTTTCTTAAATTTAATTAAATTTGAAGATGGAATTGGAGAAAAATGATCAAAATGTGGCCGAAGATAAAAATTTTGAAGAGGAAATTTGTAATAAGCCTTTAAAATTTTTCAAGACTTTATAAAATACTAAAGACGACAATATTTTAAAAGAATATGCAGAAAGTCATCAGGAAAAAGTAAAAAATCCATTTTGATCCTCCTTTTTGAAAATAGATTTTTTAAGATGGCTTTGTTAGATAAATTACCAAGTCCTGTTTTCCAAAGCTCTCATAATGATTTTGACGTAATTTTCATATATTAATTTTTAAAACTATGCATTTCAGCGACAATTCGAATTGTATTTGAAACTATCTAAAGACGCAAATTCGGCAGAGGACTCTTATTTTTTATCGGCTTACAAAACGTCGATCTCCAATAAAAAGGAATACATCTATCCAGAAGAAATAATCGATGTTTGTTTTTTTTCCTATTACAAAAATAAAATAAAAATAATAATAGAAAATGATGAAAATTTATAACCTTGATGAATATGGAACAAATTTGTCACCAGAAATTTATGACCCTAAGCAATTATTTCAAGATCAAGGCTGCTTCTATGAAAATTTGGGTAATTCATCTTGATTTTCAAATGAATTTAATAAATATTAATAATCAGCCAAAAAACAATTAGAAATGTATTCAGGTGGAAATCCAAATTTTAAACCAAATATGCAAGCCTCTAATAATAGTAAGTTATTTAGAAAAAAAAAAGGATTTCATAAATTTTTTTATTAAAAAGCGAACAAAAAAACCTTTTGGGATGCAGGACCTGTATTTTCTTTTTATTTACATTTTTATTATTCTTTATTAGGGGTCTTATATTGAACAAAACAAAGCTCCCCAACCTACAATTGGAAACCAGATGTATCAAAATATGTATTCCATTCCAAATCCTCTAATGATGGGTCAAAATAACTATGATCAATTGAACACATTGGCGATGAATCCTTTGGCCATGATTGCAAAACAAAATAAAGCCTTCGTGGAGAAAAACAAATAATGAAAATTTTGAAAAAAATGCTTCCTTTAATTATTTTGTATCATAAAAATTTTTGTAAAAGATGGAAAACTTTTCTGAATTGAGAAAAATAAATAAAAAACAAGCGTAATCTTTTAACAATTAAACTATTTAAATATGTGGTTTTCTATTTCTTCTAAAACGAATTTCACTTCCTCTGGGAAATTCTTTTCGAATTTTTCATTAATTTCAATTTTTAATTTAGTGAAACCATCCATATCAATAATTTGATTCTTCATTAGATGCAAAATTATTCTCTTTTTACAAGATGATAATTCTTTCTTCCCAAAAAGAATTTCCAAAGCATCATATAGTTCCTTATTCTTATTTTCAGTCATATTGTTCTTTATAATTTGTTCAATCGCTTTTAAATTGTTCTTCGATTTTTCATTGATAAAATTTGGCTTTTTATTCAAGTGATTTGAACTCAAGCATCTCACCTTTACTTTCTTATTGGGAAGTTGAAATTGTTTGTCAAATTTTTGGCTTGATGGTAACAATTTATCTAAAGTTTTTTTATAACTTATCATCAAACCTTTTTCCTTTCTAGCAAAAAAATCGCTCACAAAGAACAATTTTTGTTTTTTAACTTTGGCAACGCTTTTTTCTTTTTTCCTCTTGATCTTCAAATTTTTCTTTAAATTCTTAATATTTGTAAGGGATTTCTTATCGATAGAAATAAGATTTCGAAGCAACGACTTTACTTCACCGTTGTAATCTTTTATCTGGGGTTTAGGGCTGCTCATAAATGCGTTTAACGTGTTTATCTTATTAAGAGGAAAATTGGGATTTGGAGATTGAGGTCTTGATGCTGGAGTTTTAATAAAACCGTTTGATTTTTTATTTGTTTTCTTAGCGGAAAACTCTGGTTTATTTAAAGAATGGGCTGGACCATGACCAAGTGATTCTTTAACAATTGACTTTGCATTGAGAACAGCGATGACATGTTTTCTCTGTAATGTGTTGATTATATTTTTTCCTCCAGAATTGGAATAAAGAGGAGCGAAGTTTGACATTAGTTTTTTGATTTTGTTATTTATTATTATTAAAATAATGATTTGAAAGTTTGTTAGTCTTAAAAAAAGAGAATGAATGCTTTTCAAAAACATATCTCATCAAGATAAATTACTTGATTTTGTCTCATTAAAGAATAGGCAGTCATCTACAGATTAAATTAATTCTTAATATTTTTACTTAGGCTCAAAAATTTTGAAACAAAATAGGCTTAAAAATGTTGAAACAAAATTTTTTAAAAAATCAAAATTATTAAAAAAATTAAAAATTACAATGAAAGGAGAAAATGAAGAGGAAACATTGAAAAGTAATTTTATCATTTTCTATTTTGTATTTTCTTTCTTAGAAAAACAAAAAAACTTGTTCAAAGAGTCGAAATATGTAATCCTTCAATGTTTAATTATTCATTTATAGAAAAAAAGGTTGACGATGACATTAATTATAGTTTTTCATCCTCATCAACTAAAAACATAAATACTCATCTCACAGATACAAGAAATTCAATGGTTGCAGAACTAGACAAAATGACAAATATTTCCAATCATTTATGTTTTTTTTCTTATTTTACAAATTTTTCATGTTTATGAATTTTTTCATTAGTTAAGACTTCGGAAAAATTCCAAAAAGTTGATAATACCTATTCAAGTAGATTTGAATAAAATTATTTTTCATATTTCTTAATAGAATATTCTGATAACATTTCAAAATCGAACATATACTTGGACCAACTTCATAAAAAGTAAAAAAAAAAAGATTGTTGTTCTTTTTGAATTCCTTAAATATTCAAAAAAGACACCGAAAAAATGTCCTCATAATTTATGGAAGCTTTATATTTTTTATTTGTTGCTCGATTTACATCATATTAAAGCGATTATTCTTGAAAAGATTTTTTTAACAATTTACAATGAAATAAATGTTATTCATTATTGACAAATTTTAAGCATTCATTAAATTTTTCGTTGATATTTTTCATCCCCTGTAAATTTGCCAATTCAGCATTCAAAGTTTGAGCTTTCACTTGTGCTATTTCCAACACTTCTTTTGGAACCCCGACAATCTTCGCCACATTTAGTCCAAAACTTTTACAAGCTTCCCCCTCCACAAATTTATAAAAAAAATCAATTTCTTCGTTTTTTTCATTATATCTGAAATCCATGTAATATTTTCTGACACTTTCAAATAATTTGAATTCATCAACCAATAAATGATAATGTGTAGAAAACATTGTTTTGCATTGGATATTTTCCACAACGTACTTCAATACACTATACGCCAGAGAAACTCCATCATAAGTTGAGGTCCCCCTTCCCAATTCATCAAAAATCACGAAACTGTCTTCTGTTGCTTCTTTAATTATAGTACCACTTTCTTCCATCTCCATAAAAAAAGTACTTTTTCCCTCTAATATTTTATCATTAGCACCGATTCTGCAAAATATTCTATCGAAAGGATTTAAAACAAAAGATTTGGCTGGCACATATGAACCAATTTGCGCTAAAATTATGGCAATGCAGGCTTGACGCAAAATTGTGGATTTTCCCCCCATATTTGGCCCTGTAATCAGTAAAACTTTAATATTTTTCGAAAAAGAAATATCATTGGGGATGAAAGTGGGCACGAATTCAATGAGGCATGGGTGATATACTTGCTCCAATTTAAATATGTTTTTGTCTTCTGTGAAATGTGGACGACATGAATGGGGACTCATATCAGTGAGATGTTTTGACAAACTGACGAGACAGTCCAATTCGGCCAAACAAGAAATGACTTGAAGCCAACTATTTTGCTTTTCATAGAATTTTTTGAATACGTCAAGGAAAAAAGGTGCCAGTGTCTCATTCAAAGAAGTTTCATAAGTTTCTAATTCCTGAACGAAATTTTCAATTAATTGGTTTTGATATCTCATAGAACCTATAAATTCATTTTTACTTTTTAATTTAAAAATAAACCTTTTCGCTTGGAGGTCAGGTAAAATTCAGATGGGATATTAGAACTCATTGTTTCAGATAACTCAATCTCATATCTTCTTATTTTGTTATGGTTATAATTTATATCGCTACATTTAAGTTTTTTCCTTAATTGAAGCAGAATCTCATTCAATTTCTCTTGAACTATCTTTATTTTTTGCACAATTTCATCATATTTCTCATTTGTCCCAGCCTTCGGCACCACAATATCATTCTCAAACTCCACCATGGCTGTGATATCTTTCCTTAATAATTTTATATCAGGAAACAAACCTTTTTCGTCTCTTTCCTTAGTTTTGATGGTGACAAGCTTTTTTAATTTTGAACTTTTAAATATGCCCTTGTATTCGTCAAAAGCCTCAATAATTTCAGTTAGTTTTGAGAAATCATCCAAAAGTTTGAAGAATTCATTCAATCGATTCGAAGCGAAATTATCAAAACTTGAAAAAGCCAATTTTTGCTTGTTGGTCGAATTATAAATTCTACCCAAAGCCCTTTCGAAATCTGGGAGTTTGACGATTTTCGAATGGAAATAATCTGCAATATTACAATTTTTATGCAAATCCTCTACTGCGTCCAGTCTTTCATTAATTTCATTAACCTTCCTTAAAGGGCTTTCAAGCCATTTCTTCATTAGTCTTTTGCCATATGCAGTTTTTGTCTTGTCAATATAATGAAATAAAGAATTCTGATTCAAAATTTTTGATTCACAATTTACATCGAAAATCTCTAAATTTCGTAAGGCAGTTGAATCCATATAAAGTTTCTGGCTCTATAAAACAACATAGGTTGAAATAAACTCTTAAAAAAAAAATGACCTTTAATGATTCCAAGTCAAAGAAAGCGAAATTCCCGTATAAAAATGTGGAATCTGCTATGAGATTACCTTTGAGATAGGAGAAACATAGATACAAAGAGCGAATCAAGTAAAAATTATCTATATTTTCTTCAGGGATCTCTGAGGAACTTTTATTCTTCTCCTTCAAGAAAGCATTTTTTAGCTCATTAAAAATTTTAGGGAGCCCTCTTTCTTCTATTCATATAAATTAATAATTTGTTTCTCTTTTGAATTACCTTTGAAAAACTCTTCCCATTCCCGAAAAATCTCTTCAATGGTAGGCATAACAATGCAACATTGGGAAAAAACAGGGCTTGATACATTTCGCATAAAAACTAAAAGACTCATTTCTAAGAAACCTTTAATTGATACTATTTCCACTGGTTTCACCCTATAAATAATGGACTTCAGGTCTTCGATTTGTTTCACCTCATCGAAAAAAAAAGTCTGCGTCATGCAATCGACAAAAGTGATGCCAAATCTATCTTTTTTCTGCAGAACGCATAGGAGAAATTTGGGATCTGATTCGCCGTTCCAAAATTTTTCTTCCCTGACTGTTCCTTTAGTTAGAATTTCAACGATTTCTCTTTTGCATATTATATCCTTTTTCGTTAATTCAGTTTCAGTCTGCTCAACCGTAGCTACCTTGTAACCCAAAGAAATCAATTTTTCAGTAAAAAATCCGTGGGATTTGGGAAAAGTCAAAACAAATGGCCGGGTTCCCCAAAATTGCAGTTTCAAATCACCAATTTTTCCCAATAGAAGAGCATCATCGTAAAAACAAAAAAATGGCAGTCCCATCCTAATAAAAAAAAAAATTAAAGTTAAAACTTTGCAAAAACTTGAAGAAAACAATCTTATCAAAATTCTTCGATTTTATTTCCCAATATTGTTTGAAAATTGGTGAAAATTTGTTAAAATCCTGCTCTGGAATCTGTATAGTTGAGGGATCATAGTCTGATTGACTGTCACAAGGCCTCCCTTGTGCGTCTTTTAAATTTTCAGGCTTTAACCAATATGGATATTCCAATTCCTCCATTTTAATTTGGGACAATGAAGGATCCTTTTCCCCAATTCCTTGGAAAATCAATTCAGGCTTTTCTTCTTTTATCTCTGTTTCATCTAGATTTTCCGCTTTTTTTTTAGGAGGATTTTGGGGCTTTCTGTTTTTTGATGGGGCCTTCCTTTTTTTTGGTGAATCATCTTCAGGATCGAAAAGGTCTGAAAATACTTTATTTTTTTTGGTGCCTGATTTGACTTTTTTCATATTTTAAGTTCAAATATTAGGGGTATTTTTTAAAAATTAATTTTTTTAATTTAATAAAAAGCAAATTTGAAATTTCACTTCTTTTTTTTTTGAATCTATAATTTTTTTTTCTTCTACTCATGTGGGATATTAAGAGATTTTTTGAAATTTTAAAATCATGGAATTTAACAAAAAAAAAATATATTTTATTTAATAATAATTTTTTTTTTTGTTTGAAAAAAGAATTATTTTTTTTTACAAAATGAAAAATTATCATTGCTGCACACATTCAATGTCTCCCTCCTTTGGTGACTTCAAGTTAAGTTTTTCAAATTCTTTTCTCATTTCATTTTCCCTCAATAACACGTTTTCTGGTTTCGGGTACTGAAGTGAACCAAACAAAAAAAATTATTAATGAGAACATTTATCAATTTTCTACCGAAATTATCAATGTATTATTTTTGAAAACCCAACTTTCCAGGCCTTTCTTCAAAGTCACTTGCAATCTTTTCATATCAGGAACATCAATCCTCTTGTAATATTTCTTGTTTGTCGTCTTTACAACAATTTGCTGTTTTTCCTCATCCACTTCTACCATATAAACTTCTTTCGGGTAGCTTAAATTCCGAATTCTAAATTGGAACTCTTTATCTGTGTCTTTTCTTACAAAAATCGGCTAAATGAGATTAATAGTTTTTTTTTTAATTCATTTTTTGTTATTGTCCCCACATTTTGGCTGCTTGCTTTTAACAAGGCGTTTTCTTCAGAAGCAAGATCACCTCCAATTTCATAAATCCATTTTGCTTCTTTTAGATCTTCATTTTTCTTTAATTTCCTCACTTTTCGATCAAATATTATTTTTTAAAATGAAGAAAAATCAAGATGTACCAAGCATTTCATGCGTTTTGATATCATATTCCTCAATCTTTCCAAATTATTATGATTGGAAATGATAGAAATTTAAAAATTACGATTTCTGATTTGTCTGGAAAGGTTGCATGTATTTTTCTTCGTCCTCCTATCAAAAAGGTCAAATAAACATTTTATAGTTTATCAAGAATTCCAGACCGTTAATTAGAGAAGTCACTGTTGGCTTGCCAGAAAATTCCTTTGCTCTTTCCTTAAAACCTTTTTTTTTTCCTTGAAAAATCCCTAATTTTTCATACCATAAAGTCCGGAAAATTTCAGTTTGCTTCGCAAATTAATAAATTTTTTGAAGAAATAAAAATGCTTAAGATTTTTGGCTGTTTTTCTGAATTTTTTTTATGAAAATTATTCTTGGGAACCCAATTAAAATGAAAGAAAAATTTTTCAAAATTTCAAATTAAAAATTTTTATTAGAGACTTCAGAGAATATTCAGAAAATTAATATAAATTTATTTGCTGAAATTAATAGTAGCATCATAATAGAGACAAAATCTTTCTTCAAAACATATTTTTTATTTAAACGAATATTTTCCAAACCGAGACTTCAAAAATTCATGAATTTTAGTTCATATTCTCCATACTTTCCAGGGTTCTTCCCTAACCAGCTTTATTCCAATTTTTCTCCTTGCCAACCAAATTTTTCGCCAAATTTCATTTTGGAAAGGCTTCTTTTTGAAGAGAAAATAAAAGGAAGCCATGAGAAAAAATTTGAATTTAAAATGGACTTCCCTGAATTCCAGTACCAACAAAAAGAAAATCGTTTTAATTTTCATTTTAGGATCGAAAACATTCAAAATATGGGATCTTTGATTGAGAAAGAAACAAAGAAAAATGATGAGCTTGTGAGAGACATCATTCAGAGCAATGAGAGTCTAAAATTAACAGCTGCAAACATATTCATTGAAGTTTCCAGACTTAAGTATTGATCAAAGAAAGTTTTGCAAAGGCATTTTTTTAATAAAATTTAACATTTAGGAACCAGATTCAAAACTTAATTGGTAATGTTGCATTTTCCAAAGGTTCTCCACATTATGAGCCAGAATCTGATTTACTACATGAAATGGTGAATAATCTTGGTTTTAGTGAGAACCACATAATGAAGCTTGTCACAAAGAACAATGAAGATTTTAACACAGAGTTAGTATTAGCATCAGCATTTCCTTCCATTATTTTCCGGGATCGTTTAATTAAGTCAAATAGAGTTTAATATTAAATTCTGATTTATTATTAAGGTTCGACATCGTTCTCAAAGACATCAGAGATCACAAAATAGTAGAAAATCCTGAAGAAATTAAACTTGATATGGCATTGTTTAGCTCTGAAGAATATCCAAAGCCAATTAATCTGAACAAAAAAGGTTTTTAAATGTTAAAAATTGTTAGAAAATATACTGTGCATTAAAGGAATCAAAATTTTGCACAGCGGTCATGACCATATTCTCAGGAATGGAAAAGTTAAGATTGAAAAGTTCAAAATAAAAGAAGTTTCTTCTCATTTTAATCAAGGATGGTTTTATTTATGCGTGTTCCCTAAGCTATCAGACAGTTTTTAAAAAATATTCCTTTTTTTTTTAAAGCCTTCCGTAGAAAAACAATATTCAAACTATAAACAAATAAAGCCTCTCATCATAGGAAATGTCAAAGTGAAATCAAAGAAAAAGATGAAATCCCGTTGCTAATTATAGAGATAAATATTATGTTAAAAAAAAAACCATTTTTTTAATTATTATTTCGAATGTGAATTTTTTATAAGAATTAGATTTTTTGTTCTTTTTAACAATAAAACTTGTTTTTTCTTTTCTTATGGGATGTTTCCAAGGCTCTTGCAATATAAAATACATAGGTGATTAAAATAATATTTCTTTATAAAAACAATGTTTCAGATTCTCCTCGAATAATCAGTGAGGTTGAAATAAAACCTTTAGAAAAAGACCCTAACTACCCCCAGCAGTTAGAAAAAGAAATTAACAATGTAATAATCAAAGAAAATGATTGGAATAAATATAAAACGGAGAAATTGGAGGTTTATCAGCACGACTCTTTAAAAAAATTCAAATCTGAGCTGCTTGAGGATTCAAAAACCATTGATATTAATCAATTGAAACTAGATTTAAATTTTGACCATCATTTACCAAAAAATAGAAAAATCACCTCCAATCATTCCTCTATTGCAGACAAAAAAGAAGCTCAAACTATCAAATCCAATGAAAATAACAACAGTAAAGGGTCTGGAAATCATGTAAAAATTTGTTCAATAGAAGATAATAAAATTTTCTGTTTTTTTTAAATCTAGGAAATTTCGTTATTTCAACGAGATAAAAAAAATGGCCAAACCAGCGCTTCTAAAAATGAAGAAGGCATCTCTCCTTCCCAATCCAGCGCAGACAAATCCAAAATCGTTCGAAACCAAACCAGACATTATTCATTTGAGGCCAAAGACAGAGAAAAAGATAAGAATGATGTGGATGTTGCTGCTCCCTCATTAAAGCAAGATAAGGAGAAATCCCTCATTGATCTCAACAATAAAAGCATGGTTTCTTTGGGAGACCCTGATTACCAACACTCGTTAAGTCCTACATCAAAAGTTAGGCTGAAAGCGGAAATTTTCATTCAGTTAAAATCTGGAAGCATTGATGCCTCATATACTACAGGGGAACTTCTGGGGGAAGGTCAGGTGAGTTTTAAAGCAAATAATCTCAAAATTTTATGTTTTAGGAGCTTATGGAAAAGTGAATATAGTGACCCATAAGTTATCTGGTATAGCTAATAAATATTTGTTTTTTTTATAAGGGATGAAAAATTTAAAAAAAGGGATTATGAGAGCTTTAAAAACAATACAAAAAAAAGATTTGCCGAGGGAAGATGAATTGAAACTATTTTCTGAAATGAACCTTTTGAGAATCTTAGATCACCCCAACATCATCAAATTAATAGAATTGTTTCAAGATGACAAAAATTACTATCTTATTACCGAGTTTGAATTTTATAAATTTTTCTTATTTTTTTTTCCTAGATATTGCAGTGGTGGAGAGTTGTTTGAAAGATTAAAAAAGTTGAATCAATTCTCAGAAGACATGGCTGCAAACATAATGAAACAAATTCTTTCTGCAGTTTCATATTTGCATTCGCAAAACATAGTTCATCGGGACCTGAAACCGGAAAATATCATTTTTGAATCGAAAAAAAAAGATGCCAATCTAAAAATCATTGACTTTGGAACATCAAGAAAATATGATCCAGGAAAGTGTATGACCAAAATTGTTGGAACTGTAATTTCATTATTTTGATTTTATTTTTAAATAATCATTTTCTAAAGCCATATTTCATTTCTCCGGATGTCATCAATAAAAACTACAATGAGAAATGTGATATATGGTCATGTGGAGTGATTCTCTATATTCTCCTTTGTGGGTATCCTCCTTTTTTTGGCAGAAGTCAAGAAGAAATTATGAAGAAAGTGAAGGAAGGAAAATACAAATTTGATAGTTTCCATTTTTTTAAATTTTTTTTTTTAATATTTAATTTTAAATTTAAATTTATCCTTTTAAAGCTGATGATTGGGCTCATGTTTCTGAAGAAGCAAAAAACTTGATAAAACTCATGCTCGAGTATGATTTCCATAAAAGAATTTCTGCAACTGAAGCCCTGAATAACAAATGGATGACCACAAACACAAAAAGCAAAAAGTTTCTGAGTGCAAAATGTTTAACTAATCTTGCAAATTTCCATGTTAAAATCTGATATTTTCTACTCTTTATTTATTTTTATTTTATTAGGTCCAAACCAAATTGAATCAAGCAATATTAACTTTCATTGCAACTCAAGTCTTGACTTCCCAAGACAAAGATGAAATAAGGAAAACTTTTCAAGCTTTAGATAAAGATTGTGATGGATTTCTCTCATGTGATGAATTACTGGAGGGTAACAATCTTTTTCTTTTAAAAAAATAATTTTGAAATAATTTTAGGCTTTTCCAAACTTTATAAAGATAAAGTTAAAGCTAAGCAAGAAGTTGATAGAATATTTAAAGTATTGGGCAATGAAAACAATAAAATTGACTATACTGGTAAAATTTATAACTTATTCTATTTGGGATATCCAAAAGTCTGTAAATACATTAAAATATTTTATTTTTTTAGAATTTATAATTGCTTCAATGAACAGAGAAAAGTTGTTGTCATCTAATAAAATTTATCAAGCTTTTAGAATCTTTGATCAAGTTGATAAATATCATAATTAAATTTTTCTTTTGTCTAGAATGGAGATGGTAACATATCAAAAGTTGAGATAGAAAATATTATGGGAGGAACCCAAATTCCTGAAAATTTATGGAGGAAAATCATGAGTCAATGTGATTCAAACTCAGATGGAGAGGTAAATTGGTTAAAATTATTTAAAAAATAACAATTTATTAGATATCATATGCGGAATTTGTCAACATTTTACTAGAAAAAATCAAAGAGTGAGTTGAAAATTACAATTAAATTAAAAAATTTTGTCCATTTATTACTAAGTATTATTTTTCCTAAAAATGAAACTATTGCTTTTTCCTCAAAAATTCAAAACAAATTAAATCAAAATTTCAAATATAAAAATTAAAAAAAAACAACACCGGCAACATAAAAAACAACCAATGCAAACCAACTCAATTAACTCAATTAAAAAGCACGATCTTTGGGATGATTGGATTTTGTTCAAGAAAAACGATTATACGAATCCAACCTTACAATTAAAAAAGCAAGGAGCAAATTTTAAAACAGATCAATATGCGGAATTTACCTACCGTCCTTCTTATTTTAGTCCGCCTTCAATGCAGGAATTCTACGAGTCTGTGATCAATGGAATAATCAAACGTTATCAACTGGGCTTATACAAAGGGGATTTTTATTATTATCAGGAATTGCAGACCTCTTTGCATGAATTTAGCAAGCTTCTGAATTTTAAAACGGAAATTTTAATAGAAGTTTTCCAATCTTTGACCAATCTTAACCTCTCCAAAGAACAATTGCCCAATATAGTGGTTCCGTGTGCTTCCTGTGGAATGTTTATCTACATAAATTTTCATTGCAAGAAATGTTTTTCTGTATTTTATTGCGACAAAACCTGCCTCAAAAACCATAAAGGAAAACATGATTCGGAATGCAACTCTTTAGTAAAAGTGACGCCCAGTATTTTTTACCCTTTGCAAGTGGAAATTCATTGCGGAGGAGATCTTGGAGATGATATTCAGATTTATTATGAACACGAAATGAGAGTTACTTTGAAATATAGGGGTCAAAGGTTTTTGACAAATTTATATAAGGTGCTATTGAAGAATAGATGGTTGAAGAATAATGGATATAATGTCATTGAGGATAAAGATAATAATTGCATTTTAATGCAATATGGGAAGAAGGAGGAGAAAAATGATGAGAAGGATACATCGTTTTTCGATGCTAATATTCAAGGGGAAGAAGATTTGTATTTGAAAATGCCGGTGATACAAGAGATGAGAGTGATTTTTCTTAATCAGGGAGCGATTTTGCAAGATATCATCAAGGAGACCTACGAATTATACACTCATTATATTCATATATATTACTTTCCGGGATAATAATTTTAATTTAAAATAATGAATTTGTGGGAAAACTTTTAATTTTAGAGTTTCAAAATCTGACTTATTTAAAAAATTAAAACATACGAAAAATCAATGAACAAAGCTGATATTTTGAAAAAAATCACAATTAAAAAAGAAGTTTTGGAACAGAACAACCAAAAAAAGAAAAAAGTTTTAAATATCTTTCAAAAAAAAATATGAAAAACATATTAGGAAGATGATGCTTTAACTATTATAAACATGGATGAATTTCGGAAAGAAAACAAACAATTTCTCAATAATTTACAGGAAAATAATACAATTCTCAATAACCAAAATAAAGAAAATCTGATCCCTAGGAAATTTAAATTCAAAACCAAAGAAACTCTCACAAACGAGAATTTCCATGAATCGGGATCCTGGAAGCGAATGTTGCAATATTTTAACATAAAGAACTATTTCAATGATCAAATAACTCCTGAAAATACAAAAACAAATTTTTGTTCTTGTAATATTGACAAAATTAAAAAGGAATTCGATAAAAAAATAATGGGAATAGTTGTTTTCCTTTCGAATTATGAAGCCTATAATGACATTGTTCATGCAAAATTCATGGTTCGTTCCAAATTTTATTTTTTTAATGAAAATTAATATTAATAGGATTGCACTGGGGAAATAGATGGGTCTATTCCAAAAGAACTCTTTATTGAAGAAAATGAGATAAATATAGGAAATAATTCAAAAGGAAAAGAATTAATTGAGAAATTTGATGGAAGTTCCAAAATAATTCTTAAGCCAAACATGGTTTTTCTTTTAAGAGATGTAAATTTTTCAATCTGAATTTTTTTGTTTTAGAATAATAATTTGAAAAAGATCACAGTTTACTTCCCCCACGAAAACCAGAAATTTTTGAACATAAGTGGAAGAAACATCGAATACATATTTTATGAAAACTAGAAAAGAGTTATTAGGTGACAGGAATAACAAATTTGGAGTTAGAAATATTTCTTTTTAAAAATTTGTAAAAATATTATAAAACTTCAAAAAGCTATTTTTTTAATTCCTAAAAGAAATTTCTACACTTCCAAAAAATATTTTACAAAAAAAAAGTTACCGTATTAGCTCTTAATTTTTGTTTTTCTAAATGTTTATAATTTTTAAAAAACTATATTTGGAATTATTACATTTCCAAATTAAAAAAAGAAAT
>Ga0302186_10000513_pt1 | contig 34649 bp, 35 predicted proteins | sample II_Bog_E1_2_FD_198782 | JGI IMG/M metagenome (GOLD analysis project Ga0302186, IMG submission 198782) | Peat permafrost microbial communities from Stordalen Mire near Abisko, Sweden - II_Bog_E1_1 | ecosystem: Environmental > Terrestrial > Soil > Wetlands > Peat | place: Sweden: Abisko... | reverse complement strand
CAGACTAGACAGGGTGAGTGTCTGGACTCTAATGCTCTCCGCAATCTCGCTCAAATTTCTATTGAGGAGAGAGTACTCTGAAAATTTGAGGTCGAGCTCCTTCTTTAAGGAGGAAATATTCGACTCTATCTTTTATATTTACTGCTGTAAAATTTCTTTTTATCTATTTAAGATTATAATTTTTTCCTAAAAATGTTCTACTTCTTTTGAGTACTGTTAGTAATTAAACGAAAAGCTAACAGTTTTGCTCGTCATTCCCAATTTTTATATTCTTTCGTTTCTTCTTTTAAATCTGGCGAAATTTTAAATTTTTTTCATGATATGATGAATATAAAAATACTCCTAATATTTCTGAAAGACCTGAGATGATTCCTCAGTGGATAAAACCTGTGTGAAAAAATTCATTATATTTTAAAAATTAATTTTTTTGATTGTAAAGTTTGCACCATTAAATTAAGAAATTATACTCTTCAATTTGAGTTCTTATAAGAGGGTCCAGATTAACTTTTGGCTTTAAGATTTTGAAGATTAGAACATTTTTATTGATGTGACTTTTGAAAGTTTAGAGTTTAAGGTTAGAGAAGTCTTATCGTGGCGCAGACTTTAAATTTATTTCTGAGTTTTATGAAACTTCAATGATTTTTTTATTTAGGATTCGGCCTCCATCTTTTAATGTCTTTTCCTCATTAAATTATGACTGTCGGAGTATGATCTGATGGCTCGAATTGTAAAGGAAAGTTGAGTCTAATTATTTATTTAATTTTCTTGTTTGTTCATTATTTTCCCTACCTCTAATTTTGTATTTTGGAGTTTATTCTATTTGTTGGCTTCAGATGTGTAAGTAGTTCCCCTAACAATAATCAATTTTTTGTTTTGGCTCAGTGGACGGAATGGTTTTGGACGATTCATCATTTGAGTTAATCTTCTTTTATTATTATAAGAAATGAAGGAAAAATAATAAGATAAAGGACAAATGTAAACCTGAAGGTCAAGCGATAGCTGAATTTGAAATAAAGTTAGATGAATGATTTACTCATTTTAATGGACTCCAAGACAACGATAGCTTCAGGATTATTTTTGAAAAAACGGTTTTAAATTAAATTATATAATTTAAAGTATCATCCAATTTAAGACCGACAATTCTAAATCAAAGGAGATAAACAGACGCGCCATCTATGAATAAAGAAATATCAAATTTAGCAATTCTATTTATTTGTTTAAATTAATATTAAACTACCTATTATTCTATTAAACATTATCCTCATACTTCACAATACTCATAGTTTCATGGATTTTAATATTACTTTATCTTTACAATGCACAATAATTACATACAGAATTGCATAAAAACAATGCAACGGTTGAACAAATCTCCACGTCCATTCTAAATATCATATGATTGTGATTTGACGAAGACAATGTGATGGACTATGATATCAGCTAGGGAAGTCTAATGAATAGACAGCATGTTTGTGAAATATATATATCCAATCATATCGATTATGTCAACTCAAACATAGGAAAATATTGCATCAGAAGTACGCGAAGTTAATCGTCTTAATAAACCATAAAACTATCTCTCGAACAACGAGGTGATGATTGATGTATTGATGGATAGTTGTTTATTTTAGAAGGAAATAAATATTGAATCTATGATCAGTAGAAGCAGTTGCCCATTTTGTAGTTTGACTCTACCTGTTAGTAGACTTCGCCCAGCTTGGCTACCAGGGGCAGCACCTTGCCTTTGTCGGACTCACAGCACTCCATTTGCCTCAAGGCAGTAATGGTTTGGTTCATCTGTTCGTTGTCCACGCCGAATTGCTTCCTCAGGTTGGCCAAGTACTCCTTCTTCAGTTCCCAGTTGTTGAGCCACCTCTTCATGTTGTCGACGTATTTCCGGATGCACTTCGTCTTGAACTCGTTTAGCTTCTGCAGTTAGACGTCCTGAGTAAAGGGGGAATTACTTTGTTCTTGAAGCTCTTCATGGCCTTCAGCAGGAAGTTGCGCATCTTGATCTCCTTTTCCTCCACGGAGAAGGAGGAGTTCTGCCTGATGGTGCAGTTGACGTCCTTCATCTCTGTCATCAGCAGTGCCTCTATTTCGGTGAAGGGATGTGGCTCGTAGTCCAGTTTGGAGGCCAGCACGTTCGACTGGAGATACACGGCGTACTCGTAAAGGTCGGACTCTATGTCCATGAAGTCTTTGTGGATGAGTTTGAGTATCTGCTGCTTTTCCTGAATCTTCACGAAGTTGTAGACGCTTTCCTACTTTGTTGTGATGTTGGCCAACCTGAGTTACCCCTCCTTGATGCCATTCTACAGACTAGACAGGGTGAGTGTCTGGACTCTAATGCTCTCCGCAATCTCGCTCAAATTTCTATTGAGGAGAGAGTACTCTGAAAATTTGAGGTCGAGCTCCTTCTTTAAGGAGGAAATATTCGACTCTGTATTTTATTTTTCTTGCTCTAAGTCCTCTTTTTCTCTCTTTTTTATCATGATTTGTTGTTAATAATTGCGCACTTCCTTTGCGTATTATTAGTGATTAAATGAAAAGCTGAAGGTTTTACTTTCCATTCCCAGTTTCAATATGGCTTAGTTTCTCCTGTTAAATTTACCAATATTTTAAACCTTTTTCATAATGCTATGAATATAGTAATATTCCTTATATCTATTAAAAATTGAAGATGTTTATGAAGTGCACGAAATTTTAATGAAAAAGTTCATAATATCTTAAAAATTGTCCTTTTTGATAGAGAAGTTTACCATATTCGATTGGAAAATAATCATCTTCGTTTTTAGTTCTGATAAGAGTTCATCAGTAATTTTTTAACATTATAAATCAGAAAATTAGGACATTTTTGATTCCTACAAATTCGAGATTTTAGAATTTAAAGAGAGCAAAGTCTTTGAAGGATTAAAGTATTGGCTTAGTTTCTTCGTGCTAGTTAATTTGGGTCCTTCTTTTTTCATTAATGATTAAGAATTTTTTTACATTTTTTTGCTAAATGAGATTTGACTTTGAGATAACGATTTCACATTCCTAATTTTAATAGAAGGCCTCCCCTAATAGTTCATTTAATCTTTTTATTTTTATTTGTTTTCCTATGGCAGCTTGGAATTTTGAATTTTATTTTACTTATTGATTTATGATAACCGCGCATTGCCCCTCACGATAGTTAATTTTTTGCTTTGCGGATGAAATGGTTTTTGGAGTTTCATGATTTTCACCTATGTTATTTTTGTATTATAATACCCAGGAAGAAATAAAGTACAAGTAGATTAGAATATAAAATTGAAGACCATCTACCATTTGCCTTTTGGTGTAAATTGAGTGGCGAATAATCTATCGATTTAAAAAAACATCAAGATTATTATCTTCACATTTACTTGAAATAACGTTTAATAAATTCAGCCTTATAAATTAAAGCATCATCCAATTAAGAACAATCTCGTAAAAAAATGGGAAATAAACTCGAGTCTCACCAGTGATAAAAATAATCCTAACTTCTACAGAGTTTTTTATTCAAATTATAATGAACTGACCACTCTCATATTTTTCTTATGCAAAATACTGTTTTTAAGGAATTATTTTTGCTTACTCAGAAAGTTAAATTATGATTCATAAGATAATACTATAATTTTTTATGCGATACTCAAATACATTTATAGTCGCATTGATATTAGTATCACTTTATTCTTTAAATGAACATTCTCCCTAAAAATTATAGTCAGTTCAGATAAAAGGAATATTGGAACCGTTTCTTTAAATAACTACATAACAACAAGGAATAACATTTCGAATGGTACGGCACCTTTTAAGACTATAAAAGCAGCATCTTCGCAGTACTCAGTCAACTTTACAATCTCAACAACAAGCATAAAGTGTTTAAAGTAGCCAATATCGGCTGTGGGAATAGCACTTTCGGAGAGGACTTAGTCAAAGGTTATCCTATCTTCGATCTGCAAGTGTGGAATAGTGATTACAGTGAACAGGTTATAGCATAAATGGAGAGTCGTATAAAGCAGCTCAAATTAAGTGATAAAATTCGATATGAAGTGTGTGATATGCTAGCTCCTCTCCCGAATACTCTTGTTGGACAATTTGATATCGTCGTTGATAAGGGAACACTTGATGCTATTCTTCCGGAAGATCTCCCAAAAATGACTGAATAAATTAAGACAGTCTACTTCTAAAATGTCAAACAGCTGTTATCTCTGAAGAAAAATGGCTCATATGTCATCATTAGTATGCTTCAATAATTTGTTCTGAGGACGTTACTTGAACATTTCTTTAGTGATCCCCACTTTTTCATAGTCATTCACGAAAGCTGCATCGTCAACTCACAGATACAACCTTTCTTGGTCAACATTCGCTATAGTCCTCAACCCATTTCGGTTAAGGAAGTTCAAATAATTCTTTTAAACAAAAATGCCTTGAATTGTTCAACTATTGGAGAAACTCTTTCCAAAATTAAAGATTTGCAACAACTTGATTCGTTCACGAAAGGAATCCGAGGACTCAGACCAGGGCAAATCACCAAATTCAATATTTTTGAACAAAATAAAACAATCAGATACATGATAGACATTGCTGATAATACAGATGAGAAAGCTTTGATAAAGAATGGTTGTGCAGTGTTCATAGTGCCGCAGGGACTATAAAATACTCCTACTTTCAGCAGTGAAATCGGTATTCGCGAGCTGTTGTTGCAAATAGGCACCTCTCGACTAATTATAGTCAAGCTAGCCATTGGACAGACCTTCGCAGGTATGGAACAGATAAAGAGTGAACTGAATAATATATTGCCGAAGATGATTCAGAAGGGTTGTAACTTGACAGAAGTCCCTTATTTAACAGATGGTTCAATTGGATAGAGGCACTATCTCTTTGAAAATGAGGATCTTTTCATAGAGGAGATTTTAATTCAAGGAGAAGCTTTTAGAAGAATGATTCTTCGTAATAATCTCAGTGTGGTGCAGTCCCAGTTTAAGTTAACTTATGTGAGTGAGAAAAATCATCCATAGCTGAAAGAAAACCAATGTGGAACGCTACCTTCAAAAAAAGGTATGGTTGTTGCTATCGACAATCAGTATTTAGACTATGGATACTGTCGAGTCATAGTTTCAGCCTTGATCAATATTTTGTAAAGATAATTAAGCAAGAGTAGGGTTCTACATTTGGGAGGAGGAGGCTGCACTATCGCTAAATTTTTGCATCATTACTTCGACGGAGTCAGTCAAACTATCGTTTAAATCAATAAAAACGTTATCAACAGGGGAAAATACTTTGAATGGCCTGATAAAGATAATAGATTCGAGGTTATTTAAGAGGATGCGTATGCTTATATAACCGCCGGAAAATAAATCGAAAGATTTGATGCTATTATAGTTGATATTACTGGTGATTAAGCGGAAGAGTTCTGCCCACCACATAAATTTTCATCCCCGCAATTTTTGCAAGCAGCTGCCTCACAATTGGCTGAGGGTGGATTACTTATCTTGAATACCCTTGTTCTATGCTAAGATAAAGACCATAAAGAGCCTAATTACATTGAGCTCCTCGATAATATCAAAGAAATATCAATTTTGTATAGTTCAACCAATAAGGAGGGTAATACAGTGATCGTGGGAGTGAAAAAGATACTGCCTATAAAATAAAATCCATTGAAGGAAAGTGGAGCTGTCCTCATCTCTGATCGTACTAAAATAAATAGCAAATTCAAGTTCTAATGGTAGGAAGATAGTCTCAAAAGTTTAACTATGATCCGACCGGTGATAGGGCAAAGATTTAAATAATCACAGATGATGGTTGAGAGTGAGGGAAAGTCGGCGAAGAATTAAAAGAAAAAGAAAAAGAAGTGATTGACTGATACATAAATCACAGTATAAAGATTAATCTTTTTTATTTTGGTTTTAGATTGTGGATTAAAAAAAATAATACAATGATCGCGAAGGATTAAAAAAAAAAGTGATTGACTGATACATAAATCACAATATAAGTTGATACATCTGAATAGCACTTATCTCCACTCATTGGACGAAATTGATCTTCCCACATGCGATCTCGAAAAGGGTGATTAGTCTTTCTTTTGTGCCGAATCTATCTTTGCGTTCTTGCTACAGGTCTTCTTTTATATTGTCTATGGCACTATCAATCATCTCCATGATGGCATTGCTCCTTTGCTCCCTTTATCTTCCCATCCTTTTGATTGTTTCCTTCATTTGATTCGCCGAGGTTAAGGCAAACTGATGACAACTTTCCAACATTTATTCGCAATGATTATTTGATAGTTATACAATAAAGTTCAAATTGGGCAAAAGCTTCTCTACACTCTGCTATAGAGTCTTAATTGAGACAATTCTCGTGTGTTTGATACTTTACATTTGCGAGCTCATTTCCTCTAAGTCATGCTCAAATATGTTGGCCACGACCTCTCCTTGACTCTTTGCAGCTTCTTATTCGTAAATAAGGAGAGAACTAAGATATTTCTTTAGTTATGCCATCTGATTCTGCCGCTTTTTACGTACAAGCTCGCATTTTTTTAAAATTTACGCCTCCTTCACTCTCGCATCGGAAAGAATTTCCTTCATTTTGAGCTTTTATCGCTCCATCATTTTCATCTTTTAGCAGCAGAATGCCTACAGCTCAATCACTCGCTTGCTGATGTTGATCTGAATCTGATCCTTCTCATGAATAGACTTATAAGTGCTGATTGCGGACAACTTTTATTGAATTTGCATTATTCTCTCCTCCTTCTTATCAGTGTAAATATATTTCCTGGATAGTGTGTCAAGGTGCTGCAACTGATTAAATCGGAGTGACATCCCTTCGTTTAAATAAAGCAATAATATAAAACAAATATTAGGAGTTAGTTCGCTCATATATATAATATCATTGCAAGCCTAAATATCCGAGAGGTCTTCTCGTCTGATTTCTCATTTCGTGGAAGTAGTAAATTGTAGATAAATTATGAGTGATCACAAATCAACACCAATGCTTTTATTGGTTGGATTCGAAAGTAACAGGCGAAAAACATGAACACCATCCTTCTTTAAAATCACCCTATCGGATTGTTTTGAATTCGTTCACGTCTATATTGTATTGGCTGGATTTTGATACTGCAGGAGCCTTTTCGTAAGAGGTTTCAGTCACTACCTTAGGGGATTGTTGTTGAGTGGGAGGAGGAGATTGTAGAGAGATAGGCTTGGAGTTTATAGATCCAGATGATATGGGCACTATGGTTGATGGACCATGATTAAATGAAATCCTGTACGGTTGAGTAGATACTGTGGGTACTGCTCCTCCAAAAGTGTATTGAGTGCTGGGAACCTATATGATATCTATGATACATTTCTTATCTGACCCGAAGTTGCGGCAGTATTGATGGAATTTTGATAAATAGGTTGACCTGTACTTCTATACTCAGGTAAAGGCTGATAAGATGGTTGTGTTTGAGAACTAGTGTTGGGTTGATATGCTGAGAGTGGAGCATATGTAAATCTTTGCTGCTGGCTCATATTAAATAAATGGTGGTTGTAAAAATAAAATAAATAAAAGACGATTATTAAGTTTATTACCAAAATAAGCCTACCCTGTAATTACGATATCATATCCATAATTTTAGGGGTCGATCACCACCTTTTTATACTTAAAACAATAGCAATCTAAATTAAAACTTGATTTGAATAATACTCAGAAAACATTATAGACAGTTAATTCTGATATGCAATCATTGTGTGGGAGTTTATTCTGTTTTAACACTAGATTTAATCGGCGAATTTGGCTGGTCTTAGATCTTTTCGCGTTTATCGTACATGTATTGAAGAATCAATATATAGGCGTTTAGAGCTAGACCTGCATAGATGAGCATGAAAGTTATATACTTATCCCGTTGAATTTTTAAAATCATGAAAGACAGATAACTATACTTGAGCTCTATTTAAGATGAAATCTACCTGCTGCGAAACTGTCTCCCATCTTTGCCTCCTGCTTATCTATCTGATACTTAGTTTCTCTATTCATGCAATCGACGAAGAATAAAGCTGAGAGTATACAGCAACCAAGATGAACCTTCAGTAATATTTTTACTTTCTGGTTCTTGGATAGGAAATTGACCACCGCTCCTTTCCAGCCCGTAGGTGTGGGCAAATTGAGGAAGAGGAAGAGGAGAACCTCGAAGACTAAGACGAAGAAGAAGCCTGTATAGATCAACTCAAACATAAAATATGATATAATATAGATATCATTTAGATTAGTGGTTTATTTATATGCTCTAGAGGATATTAAAATAAAATAACAGCAGTTATTCTCAAGTTATTTGTATTATGCTGAACTAATCCTATATTTCCCAATTGCCAGACAAACCCTTGATCTATCCATTTTTTATTTTTTATTAATAAGATGATTCTAAATACATTTAGATAAAAGAGAATTAATTACATTATTTTGTATCCTGAGAACAAATCCTTTTTTTGCTTATCATGAAATATCGTTATCTATTGATATGCAGGAAAGATCAATAAAAAACAGTCATTCTTAATCTTATCGAAATAACTAAGCTTAATACATTATTTATTCATAAAATCAACGCTCAAAAATCGACATACTCAGCGACATCATCCTCAGTTAGAGTTAGCAATTATAATTCCCCGACAGTCTGCACAATTAGTTTTTCACTCTTTTTCTCCCGCTGAAAGATTACAGCGTGCTCTCCACAGTGATTGCCTCTGAGAATTATAGCATTTTCTCCCACTCTTGGAACTGACGTTTGCAAATCTTTTTCTCTTAACTCACGAAGAAATATTTTGTGGTTTTGGTCGTCAATGTATAAGCACTCAAACTCTCGATCACTGAGCAGTTCAGTAATTACTACCTTTTTTAAATAATACTTCGAATATTTATCCACTATCTTTACTCTGATGTTCGGGACGACCCACTTCAATTTCTTTTGTTTTTTCTCCTATTCTTGGCTGGACTTAGATAATGCCTTTGCTTATTCAGGGGACAAAGGCTTAACTTTTTAGCGGTTTACTTTAACAACAGATCCACTTTTTTGTAATTAGACAACTAATTATGCCTCCTTCACCTCCAAGACCAATCCCACCAAACCTTCATGAGGTTGACAAGTAATTAGCACCAAACTACCTTTTTAAAACTGCGCCTTTTGAGCTGATGATTATTGTTCTGCTCCCAAGCCAAGTCCTCGAGGACGTGGTTTTAGCACAAGCGGCTCAGAGAGAGCATTCTTTTTGTTGTGGCCAATACCTCGTTCAGGAGTGAATCCCATGGATTGTAGAAGAGAAAGTCCATAGTTTTCGATAGGTTTAAGCTCATAGGCCTACAGATCCGGATCGTCAGCGAGTTTTTATACGTTTGCCTATCTTGGCATATTAAATGATATAAGAGAAACAAGTGAGTCTATTATCAAACTGAATCCTGCAAATAAATATGGGCAATGTGGATTAAAGAATAGTTAAATATAAATCCTATTAAAAACTATTATCACTGAAAAGGGTGAAAATTACTGCTGATTTTCAAATCCATAGGAAATTCATGCTTGATCTAATAGTCACTGGAATTAAATAGACAGCCACGCCCCTCTCCGCGATTCTAAGAGTAAGCCCAAGAGCGACGCAATAGTTGTTGAGAACCCAGTAGCTCCAGTCCTCCTTATTCCTCACGTTATCCTTCCTTTTTTGTACGACGTGAATTGACGGAACGTTTTGAATTATTGGAGCGACGTGAATTAATAGAATGATGCGAACCTGACTCGCGATTTTGTAGATAGGCTTGACTACTAAAGAAATGAGGACGATCCTGCTCGCTACCTGAAGGCTGTTAGAGCTGCATATCATGCCTGAGGTAAGAGTGTGGAACAAAGGATCCAGCAGGTGTTCCAATATCGAAATCAAATGCCTGTGACTCCATCATATTATTAACTGGCTTAATTTCCCGAATAGAACTGAGGAAATTGAACTGGGCCATATTGGAGCAGGCTTCTTCACGATCCATTATTCTTGCAGGATCAGTATTCTTGACTTCCCGACTATCAATCATTTCTCCAAAATTTAATGATTTGAGATCACCCTGTCCGAAAGTTAAATGATCAAAGTTATACTGAGGGATGCCCGCGTATTTTTGAGAATATTGGGAATATTGACCACTGTTGTAGAGGAATTCACTGCTTTGCTCGAGAAAGGAACGCATGGCTTCGGAAGTACCCGTATAGGCATTTTGAAAGAAGTTAGAGTGTTCTTCAGCCTGATTGTTTGGAATTGTGGCAGGTGGTTTATTCGGTTTTTCTTCTTCATTGAGCATCAACTTCTCCAGTATTTCTTTTTCATTGAAAGGTTTATTGTTCAATAGCTCATTCTACCCCGCTGATTTTTTAAGCCTCACCTCCACTGAAATTTTATCATTGAAATCATTCAACTCATTTTATCTTTATCCTTCCTATTATTTCATCATTTAACTATCTGTTAGATACAACTGGAGGGCTTCGGAAGGATGGGTATCTTTTGTTATTTTTTGAGCTTTGCGCTTACATTTACGACTGATCTACAATAGATTACGGGCAAAAACGACTGCCTGCTCACTGTTAAGCGTCGTTTAGTCCTCCAAGAAGTCTATAATTGTGTTTCGTAGGATGCAGGCATCAGCCTGAAACTCTTCCTTCGTGACAGTAAACTTCTTTTCTCCTTTAAGCTCTGCGATCAGTAATATTTTATTGATGATATCCTGATCCAATTCCCTTATAATTTTAAGTTCTTCTCCTTCCACACTGTCTGCAATGGTTTCCTCGTTATTTCTAATCAAAGGTACATTTGCTTCGATAATTTATCTTTCGAGACTGAGTCTCTTCTTATAGGCATATTTCTGATGGTAGTTGTAAAGTTAGCTCTTTCTCTTCTTAATGTTCCTATTGTGATTCTGAATGTAGGTGTTGATCTGCCGAATTGCACGCTTAATCGCAGAATAAAAATAGTTTTTTATGTTGTTGTCACCCCTCTTGGCAAAACCACCCTCTGCTAGCTGTTCACTGATTCTGCACCATTGATGCGAGTATTATTTGAACAGTTTAAACAGAAGAGAACGTTACTCGGGTAGCCAAGGCAGATCGTTTCGTAATTATGGATTTAGATGATTCTGCCAACTATATCACAGTAAAAGTACCGCTCACGGCATTGTTTATTGGTACGCTTGCTGAGAAGATGCGATGAATTCTAAGCGTTGAGCTGTGTAGTAATTTTATTGAATTCTTCTGCGACTTGTGACCATTTGATGACTTTAAACTTGGCTACAACGTCGAGCAGAAGTTGGTCTTCCTAATTTAGAATAATCTGTACTTCTTTATCCCACAGTCGTTTACTAATTTGCTTCTAAATTTCCTGGCATTTCATCTTAACGCAACACAGTAATAAAATAAATGAGAGAACTTAATTATTAATTTAGCCGACAAATTGAGAAGCATTCAAATAACTTAAAAAAAGAACGATGAAAATCGCATAATATTTAATGATTTGCAAAATTTGATGAATCTGTTAAAAACAAAATAAGGTTTTAATAGAATTAACCAAAGCTCAAGAGGAATTTACCACCACTATTTATTATAAATAAGTGACATGTTACCTTCACTACCCTTGGTTTTGAGCATTGACAGATTTCATCCGATTTTATACCATTTCCAACAATAAACGGAATGTTTCAAGAAGTTGTTTATAAATAAAAATAGTAGAAAATGGGATGCACTATGAGCCAAGAGGAAATACGCAGAAGCAGGTATTAGCAAAGAGCGGCAGTTAAATCTCCAATTGAAATCGATTGCCTTTCCGATCAGGAAGGTATCGCCTCAGTCTGTTCAAAACTTCAGGACAACCCCCAAAATCTATTTCAGGGAATGAATGTCAAGAGATGTTTCAAGCGAAACACGGAAAAGAATAGTCAGCACAATACCGCTATTTCAACAAACACTTTAGAAAGCCCCTAATTCGCCATGTGAATCCTTTCAACCGAGCCTGAAGGTGTTGATCTGTGTTTCTCTATTTATAGCCACATAACCCCTATTTATGATTAAAAGTTCTTATAATAGTAAATACACTTGATAACTTAAGCCATTTCCCGATCATCCGATGCAATGGGATAGAAAATATCACTAGTTGAAAGGTATTTGACATTGTTATTTCGCTTAATTCATTCGTCATCGACAAGAAGCGATTCATTCAAAAATTCGAACGTAGAATAACTATCATTGGCGCATGAAGGGGTTTTGCCCTCGACCACTCGGTTTAGGAATTTGGGCTGACAGCAATTCCGTACTGGAACTCACTGCTAAACCTGATCTCATCTGAGGATAATTCGCAGAATTTTCATTTAATCTGGAACCCAAGTATGAGTTGTCTCCTTGATATGGCTATGGTCGAGGCATATTTGGCTGTCTAAAAAACTGTTCTTTGAGATCATCATATTCCTTTTGACTGTAAGCGTTATAATTTAATACTCCCATCCCATTGTTACCATAATTATTGTAGCTTTGCTGATTGTTTGGCATTCCGTAACCAAAGCTAGTATTATTTTGATTTTGTAGCTGCTGCGCGTATCCTTAGTTTTTAAGCAAAGTTGGAGGAGTCGAACCTCTATAAAAGTTTTGGTCTGTGCGAGAGTAAACAGCTTTTCCTTGGGCATTACCTTGGGAGAACTGATTCATTTCAGATGGTTGCATTTGGCTGTTGCTGGGTTGTCTATAACTGAGTATTTCAATAGTTACTCATCCATTTGAGTGCGAAAGGGATTTCTTGGTTTCTCCTGTGGCATTGGCGGTAATTTTTAAACTGACTTGGGTCTTTCCATCATGTTGGTCGGTACGTTTTGTTCTTCTATGAATCTGCATTACAAGAACCCTTACCTCGTATCGAATTCCTGAACTCTATTCATGAACTCTTGCCTGGTCTGTGCGTTTCTGACGATTGCAATAAAATTCTACACCAATTCGTATTTTAGAGAGTCAGTCTAATTCATTTGAATATAAGGTTAAAGTTTATATAACAGGGGGATAAATCAAAAAGGAATAATGGATAAAAAGAGTTTTCCTATATATATTAAGTGGATTCTTTATAACTATATTAATTCAGGAAAGCTGGTATCAATCAAATCATTAGTATCTATCGTTTTTTCTAGTCTCGACCAAATTGGGAGAACCCAAGCTACTACGTTTTCAGTATTCACTCCTGAATGAACTCCAATCTGAAGCATGGGCACTTGATGAATGGTGCCAATATTATACTGAAGTAATCCTGGTAGATTACCTAGTTGATTAATTACTTGAGGATATGGATGATATGGATGATACTGCCCATTACTTGGGTTGCCGTAATCAACCAGACAGTATTGATGCGGTGAGACAGTTTCATTTCGTTCGCAACTATCACTGAATTTCTGCATCTTGAAGGCCTGTTCTATGAGGATGTTTTATACATCATTAGAGAGATAGTTAATTTCATATTTATGAACCTACATCTCCTTTGTTGCTCCTTTCTCCATATCAACTGTAAACTTGAGCTGTTTGAGCTACGCTTTTTCCCACAGTTGGAAACGAAAGCGACTGACAATCTTTTACGATTTCTCAGAGTAAAGAGAGATGTTATTGCTGGGGAAATGGTCTTATTGACTAGCTTAAGATTTGAGTCGCAGAGATAACGTGCTGGGATCTAAAGAAGCGAAGCTATGCACGGTCGACCCTTGCTGTGCGACGCCCTTGATATTTTTTTTATGCTAACTGCGCGTGCCACACTCTTCCTCCTCTTCTCTCTTTTTCCTCTCCGTATTATCGATTTCCTCAAGAATGTTATTTTCGATTAAAATACCTAAGAAATACAAAGATCGACATAGTCTGCGCTCCAACTTCTAGGACTCGTTTAGCTTTCCCTTCTCTTCGCTTTTCTTCCACTGTCCCAAAAATATCTAGTACAGCAATTTTAACTCGCTGGACTCGACGATCAGTTTTTCCCCAGAGCAATAACAAAAGTCACTGTAAATCGAGCGCAAATGTTTAAAGAAACTCATCAGCTTACTCCGGATAATGCTGAGGGCCTTCCTCTCACTCCCCTCCACCACCAGACAGGCGCATAGCTATTGAATCGGATACTCCTTAGATAAGGTTTTTAGCTAAAAAGTTTAGAGTTTGAGAACTGAGCCAATTATTGGCATTATTTTGAGAGGATCCTTGCTTTCTTTTTCAAGTTTATTGACAAACTAAACGGCGGCGAGTTGTGCGAGCAAATCGTTGATGAGCGTTGTAAAATTAAGCTGAAAGACAGGCAGATCCTTAGCATCCTTCTGTTTGAAGTAGGAAAGGACAGTTTCATACTTTACGGTGATGGCGCGCATTTTTTTGCCCTTGGCTGCTACTTTTTTAAGTTAGTTGACGTCAATTCGGCGCTTGATCATCTATAACCATTATAATCAAAGTGAGAGGGAATATGGCTAGTGACGAACAAATGTAAAATAAACCACCCAAACATCCACAAAATATTTGATTACTGGTAATTTTCCAGTTGTTAAGAGTAGATTAATCTTCGAGTAAATTTACAAGAAAAGAGGTTTGGATGTGGGTAAATAATTATTACGGAGCAAACTGTTTGGAATATTCGTGAAGATAAATGTTTTAGAATAATACATTTAGAATTTTAAACTTTAGAAGCATAATGGAAAACAATCTCAACTTGGTTTGGCAGAATGTTGTTTATGGAGAGAATTCGATCATTCCAGAGCAACGTTGGGGGCACCGTCTGGTCAAAATTAATGATCATTAGCTCCTTCTTTTCGGTGGGTTCGGTGGAAAACATTCAGATGAAGGTGAGTACCTCAATGATCTGTGGATATTTAACGCTCACTCACATCAATGGCGTCAACTGGAGACAAAAGGAACTTACCCTGAGCCTAGATCTAACTATACCTTACACTACAATCAAATAGATAACGAAGTCATAATCTTCGGCGGAGGCTCTGCAAGCAAGCAACGCTTTAATTCGTTATGTATTCTTAGTCTAAACACACTGACTTGGAGGAAAGTTACACCTACTGAAACTTTAGCCGCACCTTGGGAAAGGACATACCACAGCGGATAATTCTTGTATCCATATTTAGTGGTTTTCGGAGGTGAGGGAGTGGCCAACATGGATTTAGATGATACTTGGGCCTACAACATCCTTACTAACCAATGGAAATAACTGTAATTTGAAGCAGGAGTTAAAGCATCTCGCAGAAGATTCCATGGTTCAGCACTAATCAACAATTAAATGTTTATAATTGGTGGTTGTTATGGAAACTACTTGCTGCTAGGAGACATCTACAAAGTCAATCTCACCAATTTGACGGAAAAGAATCAGTACAATGGATTTAAATGGGAGATAGTTGCAACTAACAGCAAAGCATTAGAAAGATGGGGGCACTCCTGTGATGTCTTTAAGGGGAAAGTTTACATTTGTGGGGGAAGAATTAGTCTCACCAATGATAGCAATGAACTATTAGAATTAGATCCCTCAACTAACATCCTCAGAGAAGTCAGTGTATCAAATTCAAATAGCCCTAAACCCAGAAGAAGACACGCATCGGCCATAATCGGTCACTCCCTACTCATCTTTGGTGGGTACGATGGATAATACCTTAAAGATTTTAATTTTATCACGCTTTCCTAAAACATGCAAATTCCTAAGATTAGCTTACCTGAAGTGCTTTCTTCGTAAGCATTCTACAAAAAAATGAATTTTTATGAAAGCCATATTGCTAGTGACTTAACAATTGTCCTGAAAAGGGGTAATGCAGTTATTGGTAAAGTTAGAAGCTGTAGACAAGAACTGTAAAAATATGAGTTCTTCAAGAACTTGCTACATTATAACAATGAGGAAGTCTTAACTATTGAATTGCCTGCTTTCAGCAATTTGCTAACCTTTTGCTGCATGCATATAATTATGATGGGCCAGGAGCTAATCTTAAGCAAGGACTTCGATTTTGAATTTTTAGGATAACTCGCACTAACTTTTGAGTATTACTGCTGTTTTTCATAGATGGCTCCCATCGAGCAATATCTCATCTCTCGCCTAACCTCCTAGAGCAGCCTAAAGATGCTTGAGCTGTCAATTTTATTATCTTTCCCTATCCTTCAGCATAAATCTGCCAAAATCTGCTTGAAGAATTGCTATAATGGATCAAATGAAAATGATTTATTCTCTCTAATCTCGGAGCAAAAGGATGGTGATGTATAAAAACTTCCATTGTATAAAGGCAAGGCATTTGAAACTGAAAATATGAACGCCAAAAAGATGTAGATCTTCTCCTCTGTCTTATAAAACTTGCGATTTGACCTTGAGCAAGCCAATCTTCGCGACCACAACACCAACTTCCTCTCTCGAACAGCCGCCAAACTAAAAAACCTCTTTATGAAAACTGAGAGTCAAGGTAGCAGAAAAAAAATAGAAATTCAGCAAATTCCCAACAAAGGATCTCACAAAGTCGGCTGCTTCGCAAAGGTGATTTATTTTTTCGCGAGCTTCTGCAGTTCTGACCCCAATGAGCAACAAAACAACGAGTGAATCCGGAGCTCTTACTTTAAACTATGATTTTATATTGAGTAAAATTTGGAAATTATTATTATAATGTGTCTGGGGCCTGCAGTATAACCCTCAACGGACAATGCCCGTCTTCATGTAACCATAATTCGAGTGCTGATGATCATACAGGCTATCGTGGTAATTCTTAATTTTGTGGCGTACAATTATTTCCTACGTGAGGCCATCTTTGGTATATTTTTCTTTCTTATACTCTACATGGTGCAGAGACAGGTCAGCTACCAAATGGTTATGATCTATATCTTCATCAGCATTTTCTTTGCAGTTGATTTTATGGTGTACTTCCTGACACCCATACAGCAGGGGAGCAACTTGGCAACTTATTCGGGGATGGACATGTTCGCCTTTGTCGATTCTATCTTTAGCTTTGCTTACTATTGCTTTTGTCTGGTATTTTGTTTTTATCCCTATAAAGAGTTTAAGGCTATTGCTTATAACTAAAATCCAGCCTTGCGAAATTACTTCCAACAGCAGGAAACTGGGCCTGCAGCCTCGCCTAATGACGAGGCGAACGTAAATGCAAACTATAACGTTAATTATGGAAATATACCATATGATCAGAAGAGAAAAAACAACGATAACGGCACTTTCGAAGTATTCAAAGGCAAAGGAGTTGTTATAGGTTGATTTATCATTAACATATTAGTATTATCTATCTTAAGGATTAATATTCTCAATAATAATTATAATCCTGCGTTTTCGCATGCTTTGATCACTCCAATATCAAAAACTCTGGGGTAATATTGCTGGAGAAGTCATTAATTTAAAAGAATAATAAAATTAATCTATGCTGATATGTCCTAAAGTCATTCACTGATAACATCAGCTTTCAATTAACAAGAATCATCATTTCTTTTTGGAAGTTGCCTTGCTCAGCCACTAGAAACCCTCATGCAAGCCATCGCCCGTTAAGGCGCAACAACCTTGAATGTTCCAATCTCGACCTCTCATCGAATGCAGTCCCAACTTTTCCACAATTTCATTCACGCTCAGCACGCACATATCTTGTTTATTTGCCAACACCAATAGCACAGCATCTTTGAGTTCGTCCTGCTGCAACATTTTTTGCAATTCATCTCTTGCTATCTCTATTCTTTCCTTATCGGAAGAATCCACCACGTAGATGAGAGCCTGTGTATTTTGATAGTAGTGTTTCCAAAGCTGTCTGATTTTATCCTGTCCTCCCACGTCCCAAACAGTAAATTTAACCTTCTGAAACTCGACAGTCTCGACGTTGAATCCGATTGTGGGCACTGATGAGACAACCTCACCAAGTTTAAGTTTGTAGAGAATGGTGGTTTTGCCAGCCGCGTCAAGTCCAAGCATTAGTGCTCGCAATTCCTTTTTGGAGAAGAGTGAAGAAAACAACTTTGCAAAATGATTTCCCATTGATTATTAATCAACTTCAATAAATAAATTATATCCTATAAATCTGACTAGGAAATAAAGATACTCCAAGATAAAACCGAGGGAGCTTAGAAAAATATAGTGAGATAATTGTATTAATCGATAGCAATCTAATAACAAGCTGATAACAATCAGAAGCTATCTATAAGCACGGTTGAACTTTAAGAGGAGAAAATAAAAGTGGGCAGATTTTACTATTATTTTTACAACTGCAAACTCACATATATATGGATGAAATCATCTCTTTCAATTTTAAATCAGAGTTAATTCAATATGATTCCCTTTGTATAATTAAATGCTTGATACGAACAGCAGGAAATTGCCACAGCAGCGCCCAGATCTCAACCTCAGTCCCAGTAGTACTCGTGGATTGACAATGCTGCGCTCAATAGAAATCAAATCTTCCTCCCTCGATTCTCAAGACCTCATGATGCGCTTACTAATGATATCGATATAGTTGGACCGCAAGGACTATATAATCCGAGAGTTGTTAATGGCTGCATCCAATAATGAGTAGCATGATATAATCAATGAGTTGTCTTCTAAATGTCAAAAGTCTGAACTTTAGATAAAAACTTTGAGAGAAACGATAGTCATGTTGAAAGATAACATCTCCATGATGGAGTCAATGAAGAGCAAAGAAATGTTGAATTCAATGAGCGTATTCAATGAAGAATTGGAGAATAAAATAGCAACTTTAGAGACAAGGCTAAGAAAAGTGCAATAATAGAAGATATAACTTGAGAGTAAGATCGAAAAGGATAAAATAAACAAATCCAATGCCGATTATCAATTACTCAGGAATGAGCAGGGATAAAAAAGTAAATCGCGGTAGTTGGAGTCTCTGCTCATGGCATAGAGAAATAAACTTGAGAATTAACGCAAGATATCGATCGAAAAGAATGTCGTCATCGAGGATTTGAAGAATAGAGTGATGTAAATAGAGAATAGACAGCGGTACGTTGTCCAGCAATACTAAGATCGAATAAAATTGATTCAAAACTAAATGAGTTTTCAATAGAGCATGAAGAAGTCTCAAATTATCTCAACAGAGTAAAAGATTAACGCGAGTGCACAAGAAATAAACAAGTTGATTGAGGAGAATCGATATTTGAAACAAAACATTTAGCAGCTAAAGGAGAATATTCAGGCAAAGGAAAGGGATTTGGCGATTCAAATGTCTGAGTATAAATCCTTATAAAACCAATTCTATAAACAGGAGAACGATTTGAAGGAGTACAACATTAGGCTTGAGGGTCGAACTCAGTAATTTAAACTTAAAGATCGTGAGGTCTTGTAAAAAGAGAACATGATGAAGAAGTTGCATTTATAAACTGAAGAGTTGAAATTCCATATGACCACTAAAACGCAGGAAATCAATGTTTATAGTGAATAGATTAGCAGACTCAAGGCAGAACTGTCAGATCTATACAATCAAATTGATTCGCAGAAAATGGAGATTCGCAAACTAAAACGCAAACCAACCGCGCAGAGTATACTGTGCTAGAGTTGCAGAATTAGGGAAGGTACTGCCGTGCAAGGCTATCAGAAAGGTTCGAAGATACTGGATATCAGTGAGATTATAGAACAGACGGAAGGACTCATCCGATCGAACAGGAAAATCTAAAGTTTAATAATTCAGCAGCAGGAGGTCAGCATCGATCCGCAGTTGAACGAGTACCGAGATCAAGGGTATAACATCTGATTTTCCTCTATTATTTGTCACTCTAAAGAAATTATTTAGTTTGTTGATTTGTGTTTAATTGAATGAGAAAGGATGAGTGCAAAAAAGATGTTAATTTAAGCGCGGCACAGGCTGTACTATTGAGAGTATTGTCTGTTTCCTAGGCCAATATCTTTTTCTGCGATAGAGCTGGACAAATTTTCAGCATACAAGCCTCAATCTGTGGCACTCCATCTCTACTCCAATACTCTCTCATCCATTATATAATGACTGAAATTAATGCTTTATCTCATATGGGTTTATTATTGCGCAATTATATCTCATAATTATTTTAATGGGTGGGAATGATTTCTACATTTATTTAGATTAACTGTTGAGATTTAACAATATTTAGTTGCATTTTATAGTTTGAAGATGGCCACCATCTTGGTACAGACAGAGAAAGACTACTATTACGCGGGGTAGACAGTCAATGGCAATGTCATACTCGATGTGAAAGCTAAAATCAAAGGACCACAAGGAATATCATTGAGGTTCATTGGCTATTAATGCGTAAAATGGCTGGAACAATAATAAATCCCCGTACCTTCTTCGCTTGCTTCTGGAAAGTCCCTGACTCCAGATACCAATCCACCAATTAAACTATAATAAATTCATCACATTGACGTATCCCCTCACCCATTTAGAAAATTCAGATATCGGAATGTGATGAGGAATCAACTTCAAACCATGACCTTCGTCCGAAGTATATTCGTACTCCAGAAAATCGTTTTTATCAATTGAAATACAATTAAAATCGTAATTTGCTCACTAAAAACAATATAATGATACATAACTGCAGCGAACTAGCAGCAGGACAGTACTCCTTTCCTTTTAGTTTTAAAACATTCTAAGAATGGCCTGGAACCTTTAGTTATGAGTCAAGTGATAAGAAAGCCACGGTCAGTTATCATTTAACTGCTGCTATTGAGCCAGTCACTCCTCATTTTCAATTTAATAGCAGCAGATAGGTAATCATTCATGAGAAAAAATCAGTTTAAATAATGGTCTAAAAACAGTCTTCAGGGGATATCACTAGTTGTTGCTGCATGAGTAAAGGCAGCACTATTGCTGCCATTGATTTTGAGAAGGATGGATACTACCCCAATGAGTAAGTAACCGTATTAATGGGAATAGATAATAGTAATTGTACTGTCGATATTGGTACTATCACTCTATAATTAATCAATCATTGCCTCATCAAAACATCTGAAAATTCCAAGTTAATAGAAACACCTATTTTAATTAAGACAATCAATGGGTTAAACGCTGGTGAGAATTTTACTGTAATAATTTAATTATTGAGATGGACAAGCCAATCCGAGATCATTTTACTTTGCCTGAAGGTGTAGATATGAGACCAACTTGTTCTGGAAAACTAGTAAGCAATCAATACCAATTAAAGGTTCGACTGAATTATAAGACAATCTTTAGTTGTTCTAAAGTCAATGACATTGTTGCTTGGCTGGTAATTATGGACTAAGACAGATTGTTTATGCCAAAAATGGTCATAATAAGATATTCAATCTTTTGAGTTCACCATGGAATCCTAAAATAATGCCAGCAATTAACATGCCCATCATCAGCAAAATCATCAATCAGAAATAAGCAACAATGAATTAGGATAAATTTAATTTTCATTGAAGGCAATCTTTTGATGTGCTTGTATTATATCTTGCCTCACTCATTCATTATTTATAAATCAATTTACTCTTCAATGTAAATCAATTGATAACTTATAATAAAAGAGGAGATAGACATCTTTATGAGGTACAGCAAATTATTATCATAGATGTGAGAGTTTAAATTATCTATTTAATACATGAGTTATGATAGATATATATTTATATTAGTAATGATCCTCGATCACCAAAAACCAACTTTTAAAGATAACTCAACTCTTGCCCCTAAAACGCAGAGCAAATTCGTACCCAATAACTATCAAATGATTGATTTCGAGTGGCGCTTTGCAGGTATTTTCTCCTAAACTCAGTAACAACCAAACACTCTCTGATAAATAACCACTCGGACTGCTTCATTCAATTAAAATTAATACTTTCTCCCACATCAGGCTAGGCATCATCAGAAAAGAAGATCCTGCATTTGTAACTATCAATGGCTGAGTTTAATGAGTTCTTCCGTGAGATGGAGAAGATTAGTAATATGCTATCTATTATTAACTGATCAATGATTTGGCTGTTTTAAATTAAAGCATCTTTGAAAAAGTGATTGTGAGGTGAAAGTAAAATCTTACGTAAATAATGAATCATGTTTGAATTTTAAAAATATGGAAGTTAAAAAGGCCGATCTGTCATTGCCTCTCTGAATTTGTGAAGTCCTTCAATTTTATATGTGTTCATCAATTTGTATTTTCTTTAATTGCTTTCCTTTCAAACCATATTATATCTTCTCATGCTCTTAAAGAAAGAAACACATTTGAATCTCCAATAACCGGCAAAAAAGATCTTACGATTTTCAACGGCCTTTAGTAACACCTTCGTATTTGTTAGAGTCGATAAAACGGGAGAGCAGGAAAGCATTGTTCATGTAAATTCTGATGGCAAAACTATCTTCCGTCACACCTATCACGATATTATTAACACATTTGGTATGGCCAGTGATCGACAGGTCATTGTGTTAGATGTACCCAATAACAGAATTGATATTATTGATCTACAGAAGCAACGAATCTATCATATTTTGCATCAGTACCTCTTCGATGATGTCGCGCAAATGGATGTCTATACTTTCTTTTAAACCAAATATTTCTGCGTAGTATAACATGGCTCGCATAGTGACCATCGGCTCAGACTTTCCTACTATAACTATCGTGATATAGGTTAACTGATTGTGCAAGGATTAATCAAGGAGTATTCCAATGATTAAAAGAATCAAGAGGCTGCTGAAGTGGCTTTCATTAGCGAATTTGGAACAGATGGCGAGTGGACCTACGATTGCCCTATCAAAAGAGCAAACAATCATTCGATGATAGTTTGGTTTAAGGTCAAACACTAAGATGAGATTTCTTTTTTTCAATGGGACCTCAGAGATATTCCTGAAGGAAAATTGAATCATATTAAGGTCAAAAACACTGTAGGAATGCTTTATGGTCTCAATAATATTTAAATTGAACTTGTCACACTGTGGGAAACGCGTCCTGACATATACACACTGGTTTGCAATAGCAATAAAGCCATTTTAAATGCAGTAAATTTTGATGGAGTTGTCAACAACGTTTACATCCTCGATAAAAAGGCCTCAACAATTCGTTAATCCAAATTTTATTTTAAGGACGCAGGTACCAAATTTAGCTGGAATGATCAAATGATCGATTATATATACATGGGACCTGTATCAGTATTCCACACTTTCTCGTATGAGAAAGGAAATGCTCTACCATCGCCTGTTTACTACGTCAATAATGAATCTGAGGAGGTAATTGAGCAGGAGGTCTGGAATTGCACTTGCTATATTGAATTTTTCGTGCCAGGGTTTGATAATTCAAGTATAATTGAGGCGTAATACCCGAACGCCGATGTCAAGAAAGTAAAAGTGACCTATAAGAAACTCATGGACCCTAGAGAAGTTAGCCTTCATTTTTTGCTGCATATTAACGAGGATTTTGATGATGACTTACTGAAGGACGCCATTGATTTGATGCATTAACCAGCTTGATTTGTATCGCATGGTCTCAAGATAATTATGAAAAGAGTACATTTATTATGATAAATCATCAATTCTTTCAACAAAAGGCATTCTTTTGCATTGTTTTTTCATATATTAATTGATAATCATGTTCCTATTAAATAAATTAATGCATTGAATGTGATGTATAGCTCTGTATTTTAGCCTTGGCTCATTAATTAATAACCAATTTAAATGCGAGTACGTTCGCAGTTCTTCAAAAAGGACTTCGACTTAGGCAAGGCCGAACTTATTGGATAGGGAAACTTTGCTCAAGTACTGATCTCCCTATTTAGGTGTACCGTGCATTCGACAGTGCGCTTAATGACTCCATCGCGATCAGACGAGTGCGTAAAAGCGAGTCAGACCTCTAGGACATCAACAAGGAAAAACAAATAAACTAATAACTTAGAAAAGTAGACAACGAAAATATTCTCAAGATATATGATATCATTGATCAGCCAGAAGCAGTGTGGTATATCACAGAGTATTGCTCTGGTGGGTCGCTGTGGTAGTGCAATTGGTAGTTAGGGACGCCCTCAATCTGTGTAAAGATAATAAGATGAGCCAACGAGATGGTTTGCAGTGTGTCTTGCAAATTAGCAAAGGAGTGCAGGAACTTCATAATCATCGCATTACTCATCGAGACCTCAAACCATAAAATATTCTACTAAAAACCAAGTATGTGCCAGGCAAAACTCTCCCCCTCATCAAACTAGCAGATTTCGGACTCAGCACCCAAAAAATTATTATGGAAACGATAGCTGGCACCAAATAATACATTGCTCCTGAGCAAGCCAAATTCCATAATTATACAAATGCTGTTGATGTGTGGTCGCTGGGTATTATATTCGATTAAATCCTGCATGGAACCCCCTATTACTCCGGAGAAGACAATAAGGAAGTTTTCAACAAGATACTGAAGATGCCTTTCAAAGTGAGGGATGAAGGACTGAGACCTTCCATCAAAGATTTATTGGTAAGTTTGCTGAAGAAGAAACCTTATGAACGGCCAATCATCGCAGTGATTAGATCGACTGTTGAGAGAATATTAGAGGAAATCGATACAGAAGCAGGAAATAAATTGTAGCCACCCATCGAAAAGGGTAAGAAAAGCAAATCCAGTAATAATAGCAGTACTATAACCTAAGACCTGCGCAATAGCTACGGTTTTGATAACAGTAATGGGATTAATATCTCTCCAAAAGACAACTCAACTGGCGGGCAATCTCGCCGAATCTACTAAACCCAACGATAAAAGAAATAAAAAGAGATGTAGGCACTGACGACTGAAGATAGACTATAGAAGGGATACTTCAAGAAAGAAATAACTTCGAATACCCGAATCCGTGCAAGTATTCAAAAATAAGATGAAAGAATTATTATATCCGTGCCTCACATAAAGGACGAAGTTAAATAACCATAGACAAGGATCACTATCAATTAAGTGGAAAGGACTGCGAGAAAATAGAAACTGCATCGGCCGCTAACCCCCAACACAGAATATAAATCATCAAAGTAAGGCAAAGAGGCGAGTAAATCAAGGTAACCCAAGTAGCCTAAAGAACAAAAATAAATCAAAGATGGAGATTCCACGAAGGAGATGAAACTAATGTCGAGAATGTAATCTGGATCGAAATCTCCGCTTCCAGGTTTGACTCCATCGCCGCTACCAGAGAAAATAACAGTATACAAGGTGGATCGTCGCAGAGTAATGACAAGCAGTGCCAAAAAATAAGAATTTAAGTCAGACTTAATCGATGTAGCAACCTATATGCAGCGCATTCATAACACTAAAAAGTAATTATGTGAAAGACAGCTAAAATTATAAAAGTAGCATGTCTTTCTTCCCAATACCTATCTTTCCAACGCTGATTTTCAGGACAAATGCTCAGCCACCGCACCAATTCTCGCTTCATTCCGCAAAAAACTGGATTTCCTAAACTATTTTAGTGTTGGTGAGGACTATGAGATAAAAATGCTGCGTGGAGAGTATTAGCTGAAAGCCTCCCGCAGAACCTGCGAAGAATAGTTAATAGCCAGCCGTGAGAGTGTACGGGAGATCTTCTTCTCGCAGTTATAAATATTTATTGACCAATTTCTTGAAAAAGTGATAAAATGAGTCTAATGATGATGCGTTTATTTTACGGTTACAGGCTTTAAATTTTATTGGATACATTATTACTTTATCATGATAAAAGAAGCAATTTTGGGCGGCGGCATAGTCTTCTATGCTTTTGTTATTACAACCCTCATTAGCGACATCAGTAAGTCCTTAGTTATTTAGAGGAGGAGAACTTCACGAAATCGTTTTTGAGGATTATTGATAATGATAGCGATGGTATCATCACTGAAAAGGAAATGAAGAATTTCAATACTTGCCCTGAATACAACGGAAAGAGACTGTATAGTGAGTTTAGAGAGTATGGACGCAGAGCTGATCTCAATGAACTCTCTGAATTCCTCACTCCCAAGTCAGGTATACTTTGAATTATTCAGTGCTGAAGATGGTTGAGAAATGTGTGGGAAATGTTGAAACTGCGACTAATCCTGAACATCTGAAAAAGCTCAATCGAGATGAGATCGAAAAGGAATTGCTGTAAACTTATGATTTGGACCACGATAAGGAGATTAAATGGGCAGAGTTCAACATTGCAAATCAGTTCCTGAAGAAGCAGTCTAAAAACTTGAGACAGATCTTCCGATTCTTCGATAAAGATCACAACTGGAAGATTTCTCATAAAGAAATCCAGAAGAGCAAACCAAGAAATATCGTCGATTTTCTGGGAAGCGGCAAACATAAATGATCGATCATCATCTAGCATATCACATAATTAAGCATTTAACATTCAAGTTGCTCCAAACTTCATTTATCATAATAGTAGACAAAAAATCGAGGATAGAGCCCTTCACCTCATTGAATTTGCATCCATAGTCTAACCACTTCTGAAGATGACATCATTCGTAAGTTGAATGACCCTATTTGATAAGAGATTTATTGAGATGAAATACTCACCAAATTTATTATGCTATTAACTTGAAATAATAAAGTGATCGTTAATTTATATATTCTAATGAATCAGTATACAGTGTTGACTAAACTAGGCTAAGGAGCTTTCTCTGTTGTCTATCGCGTTAAGAGGAAGGAGGATGGTAAGGAGTATGCGATGAAGAAGATACGCATATCAACTCTCTCCTCAAAAGAAATCGGCAATTGTCTCAATGAGGTACGCATCCTTGCCAGCATCAACAACCCTTTTATACTGGCTTACAAGGACTCATTCTTTGATTAACTCACCAATACCTTCTGTATTGTTACTGAGTGCCTTTAGGGAGGCGACCTTTTTCAGTTGATGAACAAGCACAAGATGAATAAAAAGCTGATGGATGAAAGCACCATTTGGAGGATCGCACTGCAATCCCTCAAAGGATTAGCTACTTTACACTAAATGAATGTATTGCATCGAGATATCAAATCTGCCAATATCTTTATGTCCAAAGATCAAGGACAGATTAAATTAGCAGATATGAATGTGTCAATTGTGACAGCTAATGGCATGGCTAAAACACAAACTGGCACTCCATACTACGCTAGTCCTTAAGTATGGATGGAAAAACCATACAGCGCCAAATGTGATATTTGGTCATTGGGGTGCGTACTCTATGAAATGGCTTCACTTAGACCTCCCTTTGTGAGTCATGATTTCAAATCCTTAAAGAAATCGATAATTAGCGGTGTTTATAAAAGAATTCCAATTCAATACTCGACGGACTTATAAAATTTAATTCGACTTTGCTTAAAAGTGGATCCCAAAGAACGTTTATCAGCGAGTGAGCTGTTGGAATGCGATATAATGAAGAAGAGATGCGTCTCTATGAAGGAATGCCTTACAGATTCTTTATGTTCCAACTCAGGTAACAGTCATAAGCTATTAGACAAGATTCAGCTTCCCAGCCGTCGTGATTTTAAGAATATCAGACTCCGATTGCCAAGGCATCGTTTTGAGGAGCATTCAGTCGATAAAATATCATAGAATCGATCCTACTGTGATGATAAGAACAAATAAAACATTCTAAACTTTTCCAACGTGAACAAAAATGTAAGCAAAGACCAATTGCCAGCACTAAAAAAGTCATCAAGTTTAAGCAACAAAAATGAGCAAAAGATCAAATATAAGGATGAGAGGTTGATAGTGTGCGAGGATCGTCCTCCTCTTCCTAAAAAGCCAATAAGAGCATGATTTAATTCATTTCCTGATTCGAATTAATAACAGTTGAATTTTAATGGTTGCTTTTTGATTATTTATGCAAATTGTTAAAACTAGATATAACCCTATTTTGATGATTATTAAAACATTGTTGATAGCCATTGTCCAAAAATAAAATGGATTATAGATAGACTTTTAAAAAGGGAGGTTTTGTTCTTGTGCAACTTTCCTCTTATCCTCTCCTCAATCTTTAGTATAATGAAGAGTATTGAGAATGTGAGATGATGTGATAATGGAGATATATATTTATAAACTAATTTACTAAATTGAAGAAATATGAGTTATATAATCTAATACGCTGAATAGATTCCATCTATTTACCAACAATTTAGGCCTATTAATAACAATCTTAGTTTCAAACATCACCAGGAAATATAAAACTCATAGATAAGGGAAAGGGAAATGTTTATCAAAAATTTAGCAAATTTGGCATCGTCAGTAGTACAAATTCGCATAAGCAGAGACGAGATTGTACTGCAGCTGGGCTTCGACAAAATATACAAACATATTTCGGTCATCTCTACCATATTAATCTGCAAAAAAAATTGTCAACTGAGACTTTTATTCAAACTATTGAATGTTTAGAATCTTTATATGCTGGTTGAAAGCAAGGAAAGGCGCAAATTAATCACCAAAACTCTATGCAACTGTCTCTATCAAAATAGGTTTACTATCTTTAAGATATCCCTTCACCATGAGAGAGGAACTATTAAAATTTAAACCCGTATCTATCAGAGCCAAGACTTGAACTATAGAACCTTTCAGAGACAAATTTAACAAATAATCATTAATTTTAGGGAGGAGCTCAAAAATATATATTAGTCCTTTCAGAATATACTATAAATCAGCAATGAGACAGGCAGCCTATTTGCTCAAGCCACTCACAACAAATTAAATGACATCAAAATACAAAGACTCTATCATTTGTCTAAAATAATCAATGTTTCTATTAATCTGGAATCAGAAAATACTCAATAAGAAACACTGATCAATGAGTATATGAAAAAAGAGTCGGAAAGTATTGAAATATTAAAAAGTAGTCATGTATAACTGAATAAAAATATGGTTAATATCATTCTCTATCAGCCAGTCAATTTGGAAATCTTTTAAAAAACGGACTTTCGTCATTTTTAAATTAATTTCATGGAGAGAGAGCGGCTGGAAGATCGAGTCAAGATGCCTTCCTTGCAAAAGGCGAAGAATCCACATGAGAACGCTTTTGTTCTCAATTATATCCGAGTCAATAAAAAGCTATCAGAGACTTGTTTAAGAAAGATTAATAGCGGTGGTTTTACTTCGATCTACCTCTCATAAATCGAATACTGGTATGTTGGTTCCTACACTGTGGGAGTTTTGCCGAGCCAAGATATAATGAAGTAAACAAATGCTCCGCCTCATAAAAAATACATAATAATCAAACGATAAGATAAAAATACTTCTCAGACAGGTAAAAGTCGCATTGCTCATGAAAGATTCATCTTACAGATGATTAAAAATGGATTATCGATGTTTTTGCCGAAATACTACCTGCTGGCTGAGAAGGACAACTCCTATGAAAACGATTTGCTAGTTGATTACATAAACTACCCCAATCTCAGTTAGTACATCTCTAAAAACAGTGAAACAATGTCTCTTCAGACAAAGCTATATCTAGTGATCATGATTACTCAAGGGTTGAGATATCTTCAAGAGTATAAAATCGCTCACCTTGATCTTAAGCCCACCAACATCATGATGAATAGAAAACTTACCATCAAACTTATTGATTTTGGAGAGTCGTATCATCCTTAAGTTAAAAGTAATGCATTTAATAGTTAGATCATCAACCTGGGTTTTCTATGCCCTATAGCGCTCCTGAAAACTACAATCTTCCTGAAACATATAATTATAAAAATGATGTGTTCTCATTAGGAATAATCCTTTACGAGCTGCTAATGGGGCGATATCCATTTTATATATACTCATAAAAATTAAGGGAAGAATGCTATCGTCATGGATAGGTGCATCGCTACTGGCTAAATGCTCCCGAATAAGATGCAATGAATGGAGAACATATGATATTTCCTATTTTACGGCATTTGATAGAAAAATGTATGCACCCTATGCCTTAGTTTCGACCTGAACTCGAATGGATCGTTCTTATATTGAGGGATTGTTTGGATTACTTCTATTGAAATGCAAAAACAATTATCAAATTCTTATTTCATCAATAATATTCTAATTAAATCTTCATAATAAATATACAGTAATATATCGGAATAATTGTAAGTTTATGCCATCATTTGTTGAGTAATAGTATCACTGTTGAAATATACAGCAGGACAAAACCAATGACAGTCCACTTCAATCTTCTTTTAACTTTACTCACCTACTCCTCAAGGAATTCAATCTGAGTAAAAGCTTACTCAGCCTATTACTTTGAATTTGCTTTTTTGGCATTAGCTCTTTTTTTCTTATTCCTTTATATCTTTTTTATGACCTCAAACACTTTTATTAAAAATTATTTTAAATTTGAGAGGGCTGGAGTGCGAAGCATGCCATTGATGGCTGAACTTGTCTCAAAAGTTACCAGTCCACTCATCTAGTAGTGGAGAACATTGTCTTTCTCTTGAAAAACTTGACGAGATTTTACCATCATTCCCTCAGTTAAGGAAAACCCACTTAAGGTAGTAAAAATTTATATGATGAAACAATGAGGACCACCCCATCGAAAGACAGATTTCTATTGGCAAATACCCTATCCGCCTTTAGAGACCAAAGGAATCATAGGGACACTCTTTCCATAAGTAAAGAAACGCTAAGATTAAGGAAAATTTTAGCTTTAGTTAGCATTTTCAGTCACTAGTTTCATATAATAAGGTATTCCTGGAGTGAAATCAGTTCCCTTAATATTAGTTCCCTCAGCAACTTCCACCGTAAAGTGTTTGAAGTCTTTATAACTTTTCCCTTGATACACAAACTACTTTATAAAATGACTACTTCTTGATTTGAAAAGTATTTGGTGAAAAGTGATCGAATACTGCAGTTGGGGATATCTCCAATCACAACTTCATACTATAATTTATCCATATACTTTTTTACTCCTTATTCGATATCAGCCTATGACCCTTTGAATTAATGATAAGCTATTTATTCAGCACAATTGGTGTTTTCGGCGTTGACTTCGGGAAAGAACACTTCATTGAGATGCTCATACATCGCCTATCTTTTCCCTAAGGAATGGAAGTAAACTCCTCCCTTTTTTGTAATGATTTCAATCACGTCAGGAAATAGGAAAAAAGCAGTTTCTTTGTTGATTTAAAAAATTTCCTCCTTCGGTAAAAACAACATAGTTCCACCAAAAAATATATTTTTTTTGTTAAAATTAGATTCATAAGTAATGCCTTTGGAAAGGATTTTCATTTTACCGTGGATTAGTAATTTAGGACCAAGTGAGCATTGGTAGGAATCAATTGAGTCGATATCATCCTAAAAAATGCGAAGATTATCGATAAATGTCTCTATTTATTTAATTTTATTAACATTGTTGGACTTGACAGCAGAAGAAGAATTTGAGGGGTAACTGGAACTTCTTTAAGTCTTACTTTTTTCATAAACTTACACCTATGAAAAATAAGTGTCAAACAGTTTTTCATATTTCCTTTCATGTCGAATTTTATTCAACTCATCATTTCGGTTATTTTTAGGCCGATTCTCATTGAATTTTTTATAGATCTTCTTAAAAAACTTAACAACAGTTTAGAACAAGGCTGTTTAGAAAACCTTTTCTTCTGAGTTGATAAATTTGTACTTTTGATGTGAGCCTACATAACTTTTTTATCTTGAATGAACTGTTCAATTAAATTAACTTTACTTTTAAACTCTCTCACGCGAATAGTGTCTAAAAATTATATGGCAGATGAAATTGCCTCCTCAAGGATAAACATCAATTTGATGAGTTGCTGCTTTAACTATAAGAATCTGCATAGCATAGTAGTTACTCATTGGCAGATTCGAAGTAATACTTTGATTGGTTGATCACATCGAATATTTCCTGAAAACTAACGATTGCATTGATGTCTTCGGGAATATTGATGGCGTCTTTTGATATTTCGTCCTCAATTCTTATGAAGTTAGTCTGCACCTCCTTAATCTTGACATAGATATCAGAAATATATTGAATGAGTAGCTCAAAAGATTTCTTTTCCTCTACAAACACATTCTGAATATTACAAATAGTTCGAGCTAAATCTCTGCGATAGTTTATGAGTTGCTTCTCGGTAACTTTAATTGCCTTATCGTTAAAGATATCGATATAGTTTTTCAATAGTTAATTTTTTTAGTCCTACACCAACGAATCCCTTGACATTTTGTTGATGGAGTCAAAAAGTTTAGCAAGCAGCTTGTTTGCCTTTTTATGGATGATTAAGGAAATGTTTGATTGGTATTCGTTATACTTCGACTATTGCTCGCCTATCATCTCGAGGTTATCACGCAGTTCACGCTCGAGTTTTCGGATGTATAGTGGCTTTTTGACCTATTTATTGACTTGGTAGGAGAGGTCTATTTCCCGTAAAATGCTTTTCAATTGGCCTCTAACTTCTATCCTTTCCTTGACTTCATAATAAACTACTGGATCTTTTGTTTGCTCCCATTCGTCCATGATTTGAAAGGCATCACTGATAAATTTCTATTCCTGGGTAAGGAGTTCACTATTATTTCTAAATAATAAACTATTAACTTTAATTTTGCGATGATGGTATTTAAGATAGGGAGATGCTCACTGTATTTTCGATGGTTAGTAAATTCACAGAGATGAATCTGCATTTAAACCATTAGCTTCTTGATGCAAATATACATCTTGTTGGAGCTCATGCTGATCTACTCTTTTAACAAAGATGGTGGCAGTGGATTGAGCTGAATGTTTGTGAAAAGCATTCTTTTAAACGAAATAAGAGTGGAGCAGTAAGTGTACATTCTGAGGAGTGGAGATTCGCTGACTTTCATGCTTTGCTTTTTCAAATATACATTATAATTTATATGATTGAGGTTGGATATTATTGGAAATTATCTTCTTTGATATAAATCATACAATTGTCAATCAATTCTTTGAGGCAATCAAGAAGTCAATAATGGGATGAATCAATTTCGCAAATTTATTAATGAGTTATCAAGAGAAAGAGTTAATATGGCATAGGTAATTGGATCTAACATATTATAACTTCGGAGGATGACATCTCCATTTTATAACTTTCCTTGCATATTATCTTCAAATAATTGGTAGGGATTGCTGAACCTCTCAGTAGTAGGATATTTATTTAAATATAGTTTCTATGATTCGATATTTAAAGATTATATATGAAACAGGAACCGTCCAAAATCAATACGTCCAAGAATATGGGCGAATCGGCACGTAATCGATCGCTGGTGGACAGTCATGGGGAAATGGTGCTTCAGCTATCGCAGAACTAAGTCAATTTTGTTAACACTGACCCCAATTAACTTTATTAGATATGTCTCACTGTTCGCAATGTCAGCCAAAATAGTCAGAAAATCAAAGTACGTAAACCAACCTCACCCCTACTAACAGTACATACCTCAAAAGAAGGTAGTCTTGCCTCAGGATTGGATCTGAAACTTACAGTGATATTCGATAGCAAGGAAAATCAGCCTATTAAAGATAAGGTTTTACTTATTACCGATTCCACTGAAATTGAAATTCCTGTGAATGTTTACCCTCATGTTGGAAAGCTCTAATTTGAGCCCTTCCTCAATTTTGGATTTGGAAAAATAGGCACAACATTATAATCACAGTGGGACATAGCTAACAAAGCTGATAGTCCAATGCATGTAAAACTCACTCCTTTAATTACTGAAAATATTGCGAAACTTACTGTGTCTACGGATTAGTTTACTCTTGAGGCAGGCGAAAAACGAACCATAAGACTGAGTTTGTACTCTTCACAGGGAGGCACTATCGAGGGCAGTCTCTAAATTGAGCCAAAAACACTTGGATACTCCACTCTATAATTTGTGGCTAACTTTTGTTAGTTTTCAAGAATGCTGAGTGATGCATAGGGCAAATAACTCAGTTAAATTGTGCTCGAGCCTCTCTTTGCAGGAGAAGTGGCACAAGTTTCAGTTTTTTTGGTCAACAATACCCCATAAAGCTGTGAATATCGAGTAACCCGTAAAAAAGGAACCGGAGGAGAAGAGGCAATCAGCCTAATGACTCCCTAACAAATTGGGCGCGATGATAGTGAAAAATTAGTGCAATTTTCACCATCTCAAGGAGAGCTTTAAGCATACTCTTCAGTATAAATGAAAGCATAAATTCACGCCAAATACTAAGAAAACGATCTGCAGCTATTTTGTAACTACATTTTAGGCAAGCAGGCCGGACAATCATTCGAAAAAGATTGGATGTACTCTTTAAAGGCATATCTGAATCATTAAGACCATCACCTTGACCTGCAAATTAAAGGGGTATCACTGATTCCCAAACTAGCTATAACGCCCACTTTCTTATCTTTTCCGTAGTGTTCTGTGCAGCAACGTATGAAGCGTATTCTCAAACTATAAAATTTTTCAAGTAAGGCAGCACACATATAGTTTGAAAGTTCAGCTAACTATTATTTTACTCCCCAGAAGATAAAGATACAGCCGAATGCATCTGCTCGAGTATAAGCCACATTTAGCCCTAAGATAATTGGATAGTTAAACGAGATTTGCTGTCTAACGATGGGAGTGTTTTCATTTCCAGTTAAGTTATTCGGAAAGAGTGTGTTTGGTGAATTGAAAGGTGAGTCCAACGATATTAATAGCGAATAAGTACCAGTGGAAATGTTCTAAAAAAGCATTATCGAGGAGGAAGTGAGCGCAATCCAAAAAGGAAAGAACCTGTCTTTAGGTTCAGGTGGAGATAATTCCAAACTAACCACTGTTCATTTCGATACTTATCGGCAA
>Ga0302186_10000512_pt1 | contig 34668 bp, 43 predicted proteins | sample II_Bog_E1_2_FD_198782 | JGI IMG/M metagenome (GOLD analysis project Ga0302186, IMG submission 198782) | Peat permafrost microbial communities from Stordalen Mire near Abisko, Sweden - II_Bog_E1_1 | ecosystem: Environmental > Terrestrial > Soil > Wetlands > Peat | place: Sweden: Abisko... | reverse complement strand
TGCTTATTTAAATTTTTGATAAATATACTCTAAATTAACAACCATATTAATGAAGAACCAACCAAGTAAAACTTTGAAATTTTCCGAAAAGCTTGAAGCATCTCAAAATATTGCCAGTAAAAGCAAGGATGTTTCTAAAAATGAAAAAGAATTAGAAAACCAATGGATAAAGCCCAGTTCATTTTTTGTTTCTTCATCTCTTTTAATCCAAAAAATTAGATGCCAAATGTTGGGTCATACAAAATGAATCTCAAGTCGAGCCTTTTTTGCCTGCCATAGTTCAATCCTATGACAACACAAAAGGATTGATAAAATATAAAATGTTATCTGATAATTCAATAAGTGAATCTCCAGACAATAAAATCCTCAAACGAGCTGATGATACTGAAGAAAGTCTTGAAGATATGGTCAACATTGAATGCCTGAATGATGCTGAATTGTTAGAAAACTTAAAAAAACGGTTTATGCAGCAAAACAACATTTTCACCTATGTAGGTCCTACTCTTTTAATCATAAATCCCTATAGATATATTGATGAATTGTTTAATATCGACGCGTTGGCTTTGTACCAAAGACAAATTCATAATCCAACCTTTACTCTAAAGGATGCTCCGCCGCATATTTACGCGATAGCAGCTGATTTATTTAAACAATTGTTCGATTTTAAAAAAAATCAAGCCCTGGTTATAAGTGGAGAATCAGGTGCAGGGAAAACAGAAAATACAAAGTTCGCAATGAAATTTTTGACTTCTTTAGGTTTTAACCATGAGAAAAAAACATAATCTTTAAATTAACTTTAAAAGGAAATATCAATGAAAGCAAAAGCAATATGGCACTTGACATGTTCAGATCAAAATCTGTGAAGAGACTATCAATAAAAAAAGATGCTATAGAAGATAAGGTGATTGACCTAATGTATTCTAAGAAATATTTTTGTTTTAGATTTTGAGTTGCAACCCAATTTTGGAAGCCTTTGGTAATGCCAAAACTGTCAGAAATGATAATTCAAGTAGATTTGGGAAATATGTCACTTTGTTGGTTAATAAGGAGACACGGAAAATAATGGGAGCTAAAATCTTTAACTATTTGCTTGAAAAATCAAGGATCAACTTTCAAGCTAAAGATGAAAGAAACTATCATGTGTTTTATCATTTGCTAAAAGGAAACGACCAGGAAACTCTTAAAGAGATCAAACTCATGGAAGAAAATCGGGTTTTAACACCAAAAGATTTTCATTATTTGAATCAATCTGGTTGCAATGAGGTGAAAACGGTAGATGATGAGGGGCTATACATCGAGTTAAACCAATCTTTTAATGTAGAAAATCATTTTTTTTTAATTTATTAAATTCCATATTTTTTAAATTAATCATCAAGACATTGAAATTTACCAGTGACGAAATCCGAACCATTTGGAGCCTGATTAGTGGGATTCTTTATTTGGGAAATCTTGAATTCGATGATGGCAAGTTGACTGATTGTAAAAAATGAGTTTTTTTCAAAGAGTAATTTTATTTTATTTTTAAAGTAAATCCTTGTACGATTGCAAATATCAATTGCTTGAATACCATAGCTTCTTTATTTGATGTTAACCCAGAAATGCTATCAAATGCTTTCGTTTGGAAAACCAGAGAAGTTGCCAAAAATATTATTAATTCGCCAGTGAGCCTCTCAGATTGCAAAAATGCGAGGTTTTTATTATTAAAATAATTAAATTTATTCATGACTTTTTTTTTTCTAGAGATTCCTTAGCCAAAGAAGTTTATAATAAAATATTTATTTGGCTCGTTTTGCGCTTAAACGATACAATACTTCCAGCTCAGGACATGGATGAGTCGATTGATAAGGCAACCCTCAATAGTTCACGATATGCAGTGGGTTTGCTTGATATTTTCGGGTTTGAATGTTTCAAAGTGAACAGTTTTGAGCAGTTGTGCATTAACTATACCAACGAAAAACTCCAACAATTATTTATTTCCTACGTTTTCAAAGCTGAAGAAAATGAATTCATCATTGAAGGACTGAAGGATTTCCTTTGCGAATTGAATTTCGTTGATAATCAAGGTATCATTGATTTGATGGATCAATATCCTATGGGAGTTTTTAATCTATTGGATGAATCTTGTTCAGTTGCAGGAGATGATGATAAACTAGTGAATAAAATCAAAATAACCCATGCGAAAAACCCTCAATTTATAGCGCCAAAAATAAATAAAGAGACATTCATAATAATACATACTGCAAAAGATGTTGAATATAACATCAGAGGGTTCAGAGAAAAAAACAAAGATGAATTGGGAAAGACTTTACAATCAGTAATGGAAAACTCAAAAAATAAGAACATAGTTTTTGTGTTTCAAATTGATGAAAATGAAGATGGAGCCACACGAAATTCAAAGAAAAGCACCTCCTCCTCAAAATTTCTAAGCTACAAATTTCGCTCACAAATGAAAAATCTTATGAATGAACTTCAAAGTTGCGACTGCCATTTCATCCGTTGTTTGAAAGCAAACGACATAAAAAAGCAAAATACTTGGATGGGGAACTTGGTTTTGCAACAAATTCAATATCTTGGAGTTGCTGATTCAATTAAAGTGAGGAAGGAGAGCTATCCCATCAGAAGAATGTATAAACAATTTTATGAGAGGTATGATGTTTTGGATGAAAATCAAAAATTATCCTATCCAGAATTGGTGAAACAAAATGCTGATTTTAAAGCCATCGTTCAAAAGTCAGTATTAATTTTAAAATTCTTTATTATTTAATGAATTTTAGAGTTATTCAAAAATCTCTTCCTGAATTAGGGAAAGATCTGTTACTTTATGGTAAAACCAAATTATTTATGCGAAATAAGGCATTAAATGTACTTGATAAAAAATTCCAAGAAAAAGTAAAATGATGTTTTATTTCATTTTTTTATTATTTTTTATAAGGTGTTAATAAAAAATATGTGCGCATCGAGAATCCAAAAGGCCTTTTACAGATATAAGCAAATGAGGAAACTGAGGGCCATTTTCAAGAATTTGAAAAGAATGCAAAATCTGTGGAAAGTGAGGACAGAACACAAAAATTTCATTAACACAAGGAGAAAAGTGATTAAATTACAAAGATGGATCAGAAGGAGATTATACAAAATTAATGTGGCTCAAAATCGAAAGAAAGTGATGCTGATTCAAAGTTACATACGAAAATATTTGGCCTCACGATTTTCTCTTAACGAAATAACCCCAAAAGTGAATAAATTGCAAAATGCTTTCAAAAGATGCATTCAAAAAATGAAGATTATGAAATTTAAAAAGATTAAGCAATTCTTTATGGTAAATATAAAAATATTAACTATTGTAATTTATTTATCAAAGATTGAGATTTTTGATTTGGTTTGGTTAAAAATTTTGGATCGAAGAGCTACGATAATTCAAAAATACATTAGAGGAAAAGTTATCCGGATACGTCATAAAGACATTATTGTCAAAGCAAAGCAAAAAGGGTTGAGTTTATAAAACATAAATTTTTTAAATTATTTTTAGAAATGAAGTTGTTTGGAGAAAAGGTGCTATTTTAATCCAAAAAACCATAAAAATGAAATTACAACAAAAGAAATATTTAAAAATGAAAAAAAATGCAAATTACCTCAAAGGATTTTTTAAAATGAAATGGTATCGCACTGCTTTCACAGATATCCAAAAAGCTACATTAAAAATACAAGTAATAAAAGATTAAATTTTATTTATTTGTTTTTATTTAAGCGAATGCTTGTGCCATATTTCATCAACAGGAAAGCCATTAAGGAAAGATTGCAGAAATATTTAAGTTTTGAAAATGAACAATTGGAATCTTTGAGGCTAAATGAAGTTTGTCAGCTTTATGACAATTTTAGTATCAGTCCGAATTTTTTGTCCAAAGTTAATGACAATCCAGTCTATAATAAATCAATTTTCATTAAAGGTAATTAAAAAATTTAAATTCTAATCAAGAAAAATTAAAAGAAATTGATCCTTATGGAATCAAGAGATTTGAACTATTCATCTTCATATTTGATGTCGATATTTTGGTAAATAACATTTACAAATTTAAACTATTTATTTAAAAGGCTGACACTTCTGATATTTATCCTTCAAGTTGGTCATCAATTTATAGGAAGCTCTTCGTTGAAAATTTGCATTATGACACAGATTTACAATATATACAAATTGGAGAGACCCATACTATGGCCGTTGCAAATTCTGGAAAAATTTATTCTTGGGGGTGGAATGACTTCAATCAATTGGGAGTTCCTCAAAGCAGATTTCTCTTTCCTGAAGATTCTGAAAGCAAAAAAAACACAAATTCCTTTATCAATACTCCATTAAGTATCAAAAATCCTAGAATCATTACAACAGGAGATAATCATACTTATTTGCTTGATTATGATAATAATTTGTATTTTTGGGGATCAAACGAAACAATTTTATTCAATGATTCAAAAACCAAAAAAAACCAAACTCCAATGATATTAAATTTATTTCCAGAACGCAAAGCTATCAAAAACATAATTTCCAAAGGGAACCAAACAATATTTCTTTTGGAAAACGGAGAATGTTTCATAAATCTTGACAATTCAGCGTCTCTTTTTAATCCCTTTAACAAAATTCAAATATCATCTGTTTGTTGCAGTTATCATTTCATTATATTTATGGGCAAATCAGGTTTGCTTTATAGTTCTGGTTCAAACAATAGTGAAGGTGAACTTGGACATGGGGATAGATTAGCCAGAAACGAACCAACTATAATCAAGGATTTAGGGAAAGAAAAGGTCTTAAATGTTGAATGTGGATATAAACATGTGATAGCGAAAACAGCTGCAAACAAGATTTTTGTTTGGGGGTGGGGCAAAAGAGGTCAATTGGGATTAGGCTCTTTAAAATCAGAATGCTCGCCAGCTCAAATTAATTTGGGAGGTTATTCAAATCATGGTAAAATCGTGCAAATTCAAGCAGGTTATAGTTCAACTTTGATTATGTTTGAAAACAGGAGGATATTTTGGTGGGGGACGAATAATACTTTATACAAACAAAAAAATCCAATTGAAGTGGTTTTTCAGGAGAAAGTAAATTTTTTTTCTCATAAATAAAAATGGAATTATTTTGAAAGAATAAAAATTTCACTAATGATGTTGACTTTTGCCCAGTGAGAATAATCTCTTCTTGGAGTAAGACAATGAGTTTGCTATATTGCACCTTTGCAGATACCCGAAATTCCAATTTAACAACAAATCTTAAGATAAAATCTTTAAGCATTTTGCAAAATAAATGGCTAAAGGATTGTCCTTCAGATAGTAATTCAATTTTTTTATAATTATTTCTTAAAAAAAAACATTAATTAGTAAATCCCCCATATATCGAGTCAATTGCAAACTCCTTTGGAGGAAAATTTATGAAATTAACTACTAATAAAAAATTCAATCAACCAAAACCTATGAAAAATCCTACAAAACAACAAAAAGCTGAAAAAATTGCATTTGAAAAAGAAAAGCAACCCGAAATTGAAGATTATTTTTCTACAAACTCTAATGAGGAAGATGAAGATAAGAAATTCGAGAGAAAAAATGAAATAATAATTCAAAATGAGAATCTAAAACTCTGCCAAAGTGAAACAATAATTCAAGATGAGAAACCAAAACTAAACCAAAGTGAAACAATAATTCAAGATGCAGATGCAAAAGAAAATTTCAATGGAGAAATAAATTTAAAGGAAAATTATAATGGATACAAATCAGCAAAAATAAGTTTATGTGGAGACCAAAATTCTAAAGAAATTGTAAGTCTTGGAGAAAATATAAAAGAAAGTTTAAGAATTGGAGAAAATAAAAAAGAAAGTTTAAGAATGGGAGAAAATAAAAAAGAAAGTTTCAGAATCGGAGAAAATAAAAAAGAAAGTTTCATTATTGGAGAAAATAGAAAAGAAAGTTTAGGACTTGAAGAAAATAAAAAAGAAAGAGATAATTTAGAAATGGCTACCAATAATAACAATTTTTGGAAAATGGTTGGAGGTCGAGAAAATTATAAATCCCATAACAAAACAGAAGAATATTCCATTAAAATTTATGACAACAACAATTTAACCATTTATCAAGATGATATTAAATTAACGAACAACACTGAATATATCAAACCTGAACAAGATAAGTTATCGAAATTGGAAAATACTGAAAATCAGGTCAGCAAAGGTTATGTAATGATAGAAAGCCAAGATATTTACCCACAAGCTGAAAGTGTCTCTGAAAACTCCAAGTAAATTTAAAGAAAACTTGAATTTTCAAAATTTTTAAGAAACTTTTTGATAATGAAATAGGAAAAAAAACGCTGAAAAAAAAATGAACATCGAGAAAATTAAAGCCATGAAAATTAAAATGGAAGGTTTGTTATTAACTCCAAAAGATCAATGGTCTCCATTAGATTGTGAGTTTATGAAGATTGCTGCCGATCCTCGCTTGAATAAATTATTTTCAAATATCTGATTGTTAATTTTAAAATGAATAAAATGTCTGAAAATTTATTTTTTCTTCTTAAACTTTTAAAAAAAGAATTACCGTAATATTGTATTTGATGTTTTTTTTTACTTTAAATTTTTGTTTTTCCTTTTAAATTATTTAAATTTTTACTTTGAAAAAAATCTTTTTTTATGGAAAAAACAAAGGAATCAAGGTATCAAGACTCACTTGCAGAATTGTCGAAATTCTATGATAAGTATAATAACAAAGCCAACAAGTTAACTTATATCAGCAAACTCACTTCCATTTGTGCAATCCTCCACAAAAACCTTCCAGATTTTCATTTCGTTGGCTTTTACCTTGTTACCAATCTCTTGGACTCAAATTCAAATCTTCTTGAAGAAAAAGCTTTAGAAATAGGACCATATCAGAGTCCAATTTTAGCCACCCCTAGGATTAAGTTTGGAATTGGGGTTTGTGGCACTTGTTGGAAAGAGAAAAAAACCATAATAGAAAATGATGTCACAATATGCAAAAATTACATTGCTTGTGACGGGGCTACTTTGTCAGAAATTGTTGTTCCTGTATGGAATGTCGACAAAACGGAAGTAATTGCAGTTTTAGATATTGATGGTCAATCAAAAGGGTTATATGATGAGATAGATCAGAAATATCTGGAAGAAATTGTGAGTCTTATTCATAAATAATTAAATTTCTTAAGAGTCAAAATGCATTTTGAAATCCAAATTAATTATTTTTTTTTATTTTAAAAATAGTTTTTTTCATAAAATTAGATTGGTAATAATTTAGAATGATGAGTCTTTTTATAGAAATAAGAGCTCATAAATAATTATCAGTAGAAACTAAATAATAAGGCAGTAATTAGTCATTAAAGTTAGTTAATTAATCAATTCGTTTGTTTCTTTCGACTCTCATAGTCAGGATCATCTGTTTCTAGCTCAAAACGGCAAATTGGGCAAGAATTTCGCTTTTTATATAAATGATTAATTTTTCTGTTTTTAATTAATGAAAAACCTGATTGAGCCAGGTTATGAGACACGCATTATGGAAAAAATGATTGCAAGGCATTTTTTTAACGTCTTCTTCCTCTGAAAACAATTCCTTGCAAATGATGCATTCATTTAATTCAATTTTCTCAATATCATCCTTTTTCAATTGACGATTTTCCAAATTTTCAACTATGGATTTCGATGCGGGTGGTGAGCCATAATTGCTAATGATAAGAAAAATAATTTTTGTTAAATATTGAAAAAATGCTCTACTTTGAATCATTTTGCATTAGTTGATTCACAAGATGGTCAAAATGCCGGTCTGCGGTTGTGGCAAAAGGAAGAAGTTGTTGCGGCAACCTTAAATTTGAAAAATTCCTGATTTCAATTATCATCTGTCCGTTGGAAAGAACTCTTCGTATCGAAATCGGATTCCTCAAAAAGAATGGCAACATGGGCCTCTGGCTCTCAAGCAATAATGATTCATTTCTTTCACTTTCAGAGCTTTCTTCACAAAAATCACTTTTACAAATTGTGCCTTTTACGAATTTTATTTTTAAAAAAATTTATTATGTTTCCAACATTCGATTGATTTGGGAGGTTCCGAAGAAAGAGGCTTTACGAATTGGTTTTGACATTGATGACAATAATAACTTTTGGTGTTTTCTGAGGGGTTGGAATAAACGAAGTTGGGAATCATGAATGAAGAAAGAATTTGTGATTTTTGTATTTAATTTTTAAAATTTTATTTTTATTTGTTTTGTTTTCCCTTAAATTAAATTTATTATTTTGCTTCCAAATTATTTGTGGAAAAATTTTTAAAACTATGATTTTTTTTCTTTTTTTTTTTTTAAAAATTTTTATTAATTTATTTTTAATTAAAATTTTTTTTAATTAAACTTTGCAAAATCCAAAAAAATCGGATTTTGCAAAGTATTTTTGTTGTATTGAAAATTTCATATTATTCATATTTTTAATAATTTTATTTTTTATGACAATTTCTCAAGAGTGTGACAAAAACAATTTCGATTGTGGCGCTGACATAACATTAGTCGTCCTTTTTGTTGTGGTCTTCTTAATGAATTTGATCTTCTTCATCAAGTCCCTAAGAGTCCAAAAAACAATGACATACGAGTTAGTAGCCGTGCTTATTGCTTCTATTGATGTAATTTTTTCTTTTAAAATTGGAGTGCAAATTTCAATTTTTATAGGGGGCAATCATGATCCTTTATGAACTTTTTTTCAAAAATGTGATCACTGTTTTAATCGAAAACTATTTAGAGCTTTTGATCTTTTCCTTGATCAATTTTTGCTTCGTGACAGGTTTTTTTCCTTGATCTAATAAAAAATGATTTTGAATGAAAGGCTTTTTTATTTTAATCTTGGGGGACGCATTTAAATCGTAAAAAAAAAATGAATTTTTCCTAGATTAATTTTTTTCTCTTAAGCAAAACCCTTCGAGCTTTTTTTTGGCTATTTTGGATCATGATTTCAATAATTTTGATCAGCGGGTTGATTGGAAGTCCTGCTTATGATTGCGATAATAGATTTTCTTTCCATTGGCTGTTTTTTAGTGTTTGTAATTTGGTTTTTGCTTTAAATAGCATTCTCTTTGGAATTTTGTTATTTAAGTAAAAAAATGAGGTTTTCTAATAAAATTATTTTTTCTACGAAGACTTTCATTCGTGAAGGAAAGAGAGACTGAACCAGAATCAAAAATATCTGGCCAATATTTTTTCTCCCAACAAAGAAAAATTTTAATTACTTTGAGTGTTTCATTTACAATAGCGATCGTTCTTTCATTTTTCTTCGATATGGAATTAAGGAATTTAATGGAAACCGATGAAATTACCTGTGAGGATTCTGTGACAATAGTATTTTTTTTTTAATTAAAAAAAAACTTAACATCTAAAAGAAATTTGAAAGCACGAAGGCTAAAATTATTGCTTTTTTGAGAAGTCTCTCATGGCTTTTGCCTTTGGTGATGTTGCCTGTCTGCATTTATCTCATTCCGTATTTAGATGAAAAACAATGGAGAAGTGACATTACTGAAGTTGATTTTGAAAACAATAACGTGGATACTTCATTATTGGGTGGGGGAACGAAAATGATTGGGTTGAATCGAGACACTGTTTTATTCAACAAATCAAAATCGTTGTTATTTAATTCTCCTTTTTTACATGAGAAAAGTTTCAAAGATAAAAGTGCTCTTGAAAAAGATAAAAGTTTCATGGAAAAATGTAAAAAGGCTGATCAGAATTTTTAATTAATTCGAAAAAATAATTAAAAAATTTAATGTGAGAAAAAGAATGGGGGATCAATTTTTTTTATTTTAATCATTTTTTTCTTGGATTTTTTCATACAAATTCTAATTTTTTCCGAAAAAATAAAAGGTCTATAATACAAAAAATTTCCAAAAATTTTTGAAATATGAAGAAATTTAGCATTAAGCCTTATGTAAATTATATGATAGCAGATGAGTTCCCTTTTTTGAAGGATCCCTGGGTAAATTATTTTGGAATAATCTTTGGTGGGAAAAGGGTCAAAAATTAAAAAATTAAATAGACAAAAATAGGATCAACCCTTCGAGAGGGAATGAGATTGGAAAAGATTTGTGAATTAAACAATATCGAGACTTATTTAGAGCAAATTTCATCTCGAAATGAAAAGGGAAAGGCACCTCGAAGGGAATTTGTAATGGTAGGTAAAAATATTTAATTATCAATATAAAATGTTTTTTTACAATGAATAATTAGGAAGATCTAACGTAGGGAAATCTAGTCTAATAAACTCTATGGTGGAAGCAAATATTGCCACCACTTCCAATTATCCTGTATCGTTTATATTCAAAAGAAAAAATTATTAGAAAAAAAATTTTGTTTGAATGAATTTTAGGGGAAAACGAGACAATTGTACTTTTATAACTCAAAAAAAGCTGAGGAAATTTATCTGGTTGATGCCCCAGGTTATGGATATGCAAGAGGAGATAAAAGAGAATTAGAACGATGGGGAAAAATGATGTTGAAGTATTTTACCAAGAGTTTGTTTTTGCATCGGGTGGTTTGTCTCATCGACGCTGAACATGGAATAAAAGAAGTTGATCTGATGCTATATGATCTGTTGGAGAAAAAAATGAAACCTTTTGTCGTAGTTTTTACCAAATGTGATAAAGTGCCTGAAAAAAAACTCATTGTAACTCTGAATGAAGCTCAGGAGACATTCAGAAAATTCAATATGTCCTCTCCGATAATCCATGCAACGAGTGTGAAAATGGGTTGGGGGGTAAATGAATTCAGAGCGAATTTAGCATTTTTGCTGCAAATGGATGTTTTGCACAAACCCCAAAGCTAAAGAAAGGAATGTTGTTTGAATCTGAATTATTCAGAAAAGTTAAGCTAATAGAAAATATATTTGAAATAATTTGGATATATATTTTTTTATTCCTTGAATGTATCAGAATCAAAACTTCATTTATATTTTAAAAATTGATCGATCTTAATAAATAAATCAAAAAATCTTTATTTGATTTAAATCTGTTTTAATCTTTGAAAAACCCGTCCTCAAACTGATATGTCCACCCTTTCCCAGCAAAGAAAAGCAAAAAAGCGTGAATTGATAAAGAAAATCTATGATAGATTAAGCAAGCATAAGCAAATAATCCTCGTGACTTTGATGAATGTGGGTTCCAACCAAGTTCAGCAATTCCGTCACAGTTTGCTTCAGAGAAACGGTGAATTGATCATCGGAAAGAACGTGAGCTACTTCTTAAAATTCTTTTTTTCCCCTCTTTTTTAGACCGTCATTAGAAAAGCATTGAGTTACCGTATGGCTTCACTCAAAGAAGATCATGAAGATTATGAATATTTCAGAAAATATGGTGAACCTATTCCTGCCTTGGATAAACTCAGCGAATTGTGCCACAAGAAGGTTGGTCTTATCTTCACCGAAGAACCAGTCTATGAATTGAAGCCAGTGATCGAAGGAAACAGACTTCAAGCCGCTGCCAAGGTCGGTGTAATCGCTCCTTGCGATGTGGTGATTCCTCCAGGCCCTACAGGATTGGACCCCTCCCAAATCTCTTTCTTCCATGCCTTGAAGATCTCCACCAAGATCCAGAAGGGACAAATCGAAATCACCAAAGAATTCAAAGTGTGCGAAAAAGGCAGAGCTGTCTCCAATTCAGAATCCACCCTTTTGCAAAAATTGGCCGTCAAGCCTTTTTCCTATGGTATGGAAATCATCTCAGTCTATGATGATGGTAGCGTTTTGACCCCTGAGGTCATTAGCATCTCCCCAGATGACATTATCAGGAAGTTCCAAACTGGTGTTGCCAACATCACTGCTTTGTCCATGGAGTTAGGTATTCCCACTGAAGCCAGCGTGCCTCATTTGATTGCCAATGCGTTCAAGAATTTGGCTGCTATTAGCATGCAAACTCATTACAAGTTACCAGAATTAGAAAATATGAGCCATGCCGCTCCAGAAAAAGCTCATCATGAGGAAAAAGCCAAAGATCATCCAAAAGAAGGTTTCTATTTTTTATTTTACTTTTTGTGACTTTATTTTAATTGGTTTTATAGCTAAAAAGGAAGAGAAGAAGGAAGAAGAGAAACCTGCTGAAGAGGCGGATGTTGATATGGGAGGATTGTTTGACTTTTAAAATTAAGCTTTACCGCATTCAGGCCTTCTGAGCTTTTAAAATCTAATAAAAAATTTGATTTATTGGAATTAAACAAAAAACCCTTATTTATTTATCTGTGTCTAATTTTTACTATTAACAAATTGAAAAACTTTTTTCATAAATGTATTTTTATTGGATTTTAAATTAAAAAAATCCCGCTTTTTTCACAATTGTGAAATCAAAACAAAACAAAGAAAAAAAGCTCAAAACTAAAATGGAATCTGAAGAATTTCCCCAAACACAACCTTTAAAAAAGATTTTGCTTGAAAACCGCCAGTTTGAAGTCATAAGCAACACGAAAGAAAAAGCTGTGTTTAATGAAGATCCCAATACAAAAATAGAAAAACCCAATAAAGCGATAACTCCTTATATTGCCTTTGTGAAAGATTACAAGGAAAACCATGGAACTGTTTCTTTTAAAGAATTGGGGAGCATTTGGAAAGAAATCTCAATTGAAGAGAAACAAAAATATGTGAAAATTGCGGAAGAAGACTTAAACAGATATAAACAGGAGAATGCAAAATATGTTTTATTAAAAAAAAAAATTGTAAATTTTGATTTGTTTCATTAAATGCAGTTAGAAGCCATCAGTCTCAACCCTCAAAATGAAAATGAAGAGCAAAAAGACAATAATGATGATGTTGGTTTCTATATTTAAAAAGAAGAAAAAAATATAAACATTTAACATTTAGGAATTGCATTTCCGCTGTCAAGAATAAAAAATATGTTAAAGTGTGATGAAGATAATAAGCTAATTAAGAAAAATGTGCTTTTGTATTTAGAACAAGCTACGGTAAATTAATTACAATTTTTTTAATTATTCAATATTTCTAATAAGTATTTGTCTAGGAGTTGTTTGGCGAGCATATTTTGAAGGAAATGACCTCAAATGTGAGAGAAAAAAAGAACAAGAAAAAAAAGCTGGAAACTTGTGATTTATGTAAATTTTTTCTGGTTGCGAGAATCAAAATTTTTGTGTTTTAAGTTGAAATCATAAAAAAGAATAAAAAGTTCACATTTTTGAGATGTAATTTTTAAAATTATTTTAATTAATTTACTTATGTTTTTTTTCAGCAACAGGAATTTTTGAAGCTGAAAATGAAAAGCCATCGAAAATAAAATCCAAAGAAAAAAGTGATAAACCTCCAGTTGAAAACGTTCAAAAAATGCAAATAACAAATAACAAGAAAATAGAAGACTATTTTAAAAAAATCAAATAATTAAAAGCAACCCTGATTCCGTTATTTAAAACTTTGTTTCTAAATTTTTGGGTAAAGTCATTGTTTTTGATGTTTTTCGTTCCTTTAAATTTACTTTTTATTTGTTTTTTGAAAGGAATTTTCAAAAATAAATTTATATTTTTGTCAACAAGAAAAAAACTTCAAATTTTTCTTTCCCTTGTATGTCTCAAAATATTCAAAATAAAGGAGGAAAACAACCCATTTTCACATATGACCCCCCCAAAAATATCCCTAAACCTTCAACCCAAACTTTGAATTTTCCAACAGGTGGTCGATCTGCAGCGATTTCTTCCATGATAAAAAAAACTGAAATAGATCTCATCAGTTTAGACAAAAATCCTTTTGGAAATTATAGAACTTTGCTTCCGAATAATCCCACACCCAAGTATTTATATATTAAAACGAAAAATTAACAAAAAATAAATAAATAGAGAATCTTCCTCATTTAACGATGGTAACATAATGGGTAAAGTGGAAGAGTTAGTCATAAAAAAACTAACAGAATACAAGGAAATTTTTGCCACGGAGTTTAGGAAGAACTTGGGATCGATGATAGTTTCTGAAGATGAGAAGAAGTCTTTTTCATAAACGTTATTTAAATGATGTTTCTTTTCTTTAGAGATATCAAATTCCTCAAGGAAAACTTTAAAATTCAACAATCAAACACCGATCAAATAATTTCCCATGTAAAAAATTTCATATAGAGCAAAAGAAATAAAATTCAAATTTTAGATCAATCAATTCACTCAAGCTTTGAATGAAATTAATTTGTTGATGTCCTCACATTCGGAAATCCTCAACAAAGTTAATCTCAATAGCCCCTCAGATAAAGGCGACCAGAAAAATAAAACCTTCTTTGATGATGCTTCCTTAAAACCGGTAGAAGGCAAGATAAAATTATTGGAAACGCAGATGTCAGAAACGAGAAGTATGCTCAAACAAATGAATGAATCTCTTTTAGTCGACATCAAAGAAAATTTCAAAAAAAATCTCACCAAAATAGAAAACGATCAAGAGAGCTTCAAACATAATTTAAAAGGTTGTTTATTTGGGCTTTAGAAGAAATTTAAGTCTATTTTTTCAGATTTTCACAGGGAAGTTGACAAGGCACATCAGGAATTTTTAGAGGATCTCAAAGAAACCAAAACAACCAAGGAAAACACTTTAGATCCTAAATGGGGGGAGAAAGTTATGAAAATTGAGGCCGATTTAGATTTAATAATAAGGAGAAATCAAGGGTTGGAGAAAAAAATGGATGACTTTTTCCTTTTCAAGCATCAAAATGAAATAAACGAGGTAAATGATAAATATGAAGAGTTGAAACTGGAGTTAAGTAAACTAACTGAAAAAATTACAAATGTGAAAAGTGTTGATTCACCTGAAAAAGTCAAATCCAAAAATGAAATTCTTCTTTCGCCTCAAAAAAATGAAAATTTGCCTATCATTGATGATGAGAGATTTAATTCTATAATAGAAAAAACAAAAAGGAATATTGAGCTTGCTTTGAGTTTCCTTTTATTAATTTATCTTTTCTTTTTATAATTATTTCCAAATTAAGGCAATTCACCGTTGAAGTATGAAAACCTGGAAAAGAATATTTTTGAAAGCCCAACAAAAGAGATAAAAAATGAAAAACCTGAGGTCAAAACTCTTGAAGTGAATACGAATGAGGTAAAATGATGATTTTTATTTTCTTTAAATATTTTTTTTTTTCTTTCAAAAATAGAACATCATAAAGAAAGTTGATGATTGGCATCCAAAATATACCCAGGATAAGCTAAATCTTGAAAGTGATTTGGCCTTCAGGCCTGAAATAAAGAATGAATACCAAAAAATTGAGGATTTTTCCAAAGTCAATTTTGAAAAGGAAGAAAAACGTGATCTATCAATGAAACTCACTCATTCGGATGGGAAAGATAACAGTAAATTTGAACCAAGGGCTTTCTTAGATGATGAAAAATTCCTTCAAAGGAAAAAATCAGACGAAGATCTAAACCGACAGCTTAAAATGAGCTATGATGATTATCAAGTCGCATATATGCAAAATGATATCATTGGATCCAATCAAGACGAAATTAAAAACGGCCTACCAGAATTCGAAGGGATGAAATTGACATTTACGGAATCTGCTGAACAAGTAAATTTGAACAATATCTTTAAATTTTTTTTTGTTTTTGCCAAACTTTAAGCCAAAAGAAATTCCAAACGAAACAAATATCACACTTGTAAATAAACAAGAAGAAAAAATGAACCTAGAAGAAAAAGAACCAGAAAAAAAAGAGAAACAAGATGAAAAAGAGAAACAAGAAAAAAAAGAGAAACAAGAAGAAAAAGAGAACCAAGAAGGTTTTAATTTGATAAAAATCATTGTGCATTATTTTTTTACTTTAGATATCACTCCTACCAATGATGAAATAGTTTATCATTTGGATGAAGAAGGCTTCTTGATGGATGAAAATGGCAATTATATCGTTGATGAAAATGAGCAAATGATCAAATTGAGTGAGGAACATATTGATTATCTCAGAAAATCAAATATGATCGAAGATGATAAGAATAAAAATGATGAATAAAATTCAGATAAATCTTAAATTAAATTAAAAAAGAATATTTTTTTTTCGAAAAATAAAATAAATTAGAATACAAGAAAAAAAAGTCAATTTGGATTAATTAGGAAAAAAAAGTTTTTTTTTATTAATCCTCTTTTTTTGACTTTATTAAAAATTTTCCTTTTTCTTATAAAAAGGCATCAACAATTTATTATAAAATTATTTAAATTTCCTCTTTTTTCCAAGTTTTATTCTCAATGAAACTCAACGCCGCCATGATGGTTGAGAAATAATACCCTGAAATTGAAAAAGAAAGTTGGTTAGTTATGAATTTTTCAATTAAATTGCAATGAGAAATAAGAAAAGGAACATTAGCTTTATTTATGATATAAATAAAGATAGTCAGAATTTCATCGCCTGAAATATTTTCTGAAAACACACGATCATTTTCCTCATAAAACCTCCTGATGCTTTTCAAAATTGATTCCGCACATTTCAGAATGACTTTTAATTTATGCAACGGGCTTTTCATTGTTTCAATCAATCTCAAATTTTGAATGGCCTTTTTATAAGGTTGATAAAATTGCAGATCTATCTCATCCTTTTTGTTTTTGAAGTTTGATTTCTCAAAAGTGTTCTCTTTTAGGTTTTTGAAAAAATTTATCGTGTCATTATTTAAGCTAATTCGTTCATTTATCCCGAAATCATTCGGCTTGAAATTTTTCATTTTTTCCATTGATTTTATAATGGAAATTTCCTTGAAAACATCGATGTCCTTTTGTAATGTTAACAAATATTCATAAATGTAATCATTTTCAAAAGTCAAAGAAGTAATAAAATTTAGGATATTGTCTTTGGTAAAAAGGAAAATCGATTGGTTATCATCCTTAAATTTCTTCAAATTATAATATAAAAACAAGGCCTCTTGCATGAGTCTGATCATATCTTTGATATTGGAGACTGCTTCCTCAAAAATTTCTCCATATTTATCTATGTTAGCCTTATTATTATCATATAAAATCATTTTATTTTCGAATTCTGTTTCAAATAACCCACGAAAACACAAAAACAAATATCCCAAAGGATTTTGGGAGTCTTTCAGCTGACTCTCGATCTTTTCAGTCACCAGTTTATAATGCTTTATAAACCTATATTTCTCCTCACTTTTCAGATTTTGTGCCTCTCCAGCATTCGACATATTCGTCAAAAATGTTTGATAATCTATGACAAATGTGTTATTTTTAAAATGGAGTTGGTCCTTCGTATTATCTAAGCTATTTCTTGTCCATAAAAAGGACCCCTTTGCTCTGTCATTATTCTCAAAAGAAAACCTCCTGCTCTTATAATCTTCCAGATATTTATTAGATGCCTTGGATTCAGACATCATATTGTTATTAGAAGGGGAATGTTTCAGGAAATCAGCTTTTAGTTGATCAGAGTGAAAATGGTCATCTAAAATTTCTGTGCTGCTCAGGATTTTTTTGATTTTTTTGTGGTAATCTTCATTTGAGTTTTTCATTATTGTTTTCTCTGAAGAAGCAAAAAGAGGGGTTTTTTCATTATTACCATTGTTGATTGATTCCAAATTTGATGAGTTTTCCAAAAATTCCAATTGTTTTTTTTCAGATAAAACTTTCGTTGGGGGCTCAATGTCCTGAAATGATCCCAAGAAATATTCATCTGGGACTGTTTGACGAAATTTCTTGAGGAGTTTTTTAAATTTTTGAGCCCAGAAATTATGCTTCTTTAATTCAGAACATCTATTATAAAAAAGAACTTTCCATTCAGTTTCACATTGATGATTGTCAGCCTGAAAACACGGAATTCTGAAAAAGGAGTAACTGTTTATAGAGGATTTTGAATAAACAAGCGAAGTGTTTTCAATAACGAACTGAGGCTTGCCTTTTTTGTAATGGGTGAGTTTTGAAGGGGAGTCGAAAGGATTTGAAGAGGCTCGTTTATTTTTCGAATTTTTTGTTCCCATGCAAAGGATTGTTGCTAATAATGTATTTTTTTTTTCTTTCTGTGAGAACTTTTTATTTATATGTTTTTTTTTTTCAAAAATTTCCAGAACAATAAATTTGCATAATTTTGGAAATGTCTTTAAAAAAAAAAAAATTACAAATTAAAAAAAAAAAAAATATAATTAATGTTTTTTTGTGGTATTTGAGACAGATAGTTTTTAACTTCTACAATCAAATAAACATTTTAATTTACATCTTCTTAGATTCATTCAAAATATTTCTGAAACGTTTCATTAGAAACCAAAATATTTTTGATCTCGTCGACATTTATTTGAAGCTTTATAATTGCATTTTCGCCTGTATTGGAATTTTTTAGCTTTGAGCCCTGCTTGATTTCAATTAAATCATAAGATTCAAGCAATTTGAGGCCTTGAATGAAACTTATAACATTATATCTGGGAATCCCAAAATCCATAGCTAAATTATTGAATAAACAAAGGCTCTTATTCAATTCGATTTCATTTTTCTCAGGCGAATTAACAAAGGTCTTATAAAAAATCAGGAGCATTGCTTGTTGAATTACCGGCAATGAATTGATTATTTCACCAATTTTCCTTTCATTGTAGATTTCTTCCATGACCTATTGATTAAGTTAATGATATTTTATCATAAAGTTATATTATTATTACATTTAGAAGATCTGATAGTGTTATTGCCTTGATTTCATTTTTTTTATCATTTGTGAATTTTTCATATTGTTTTGACATTGTCTTCATCAAAACTTCCAAAACACAACGTATATCACCACCTTTCAAATTGAAAATTCGAAGCGTGCACAATTTCAATGCATTTTCCTCCAAAATTTGCCTTGTGTCGATTTTGCTCAACAAATCGTGTTTACCCATAAAATCCTCAATTCTTTCCTCAATGATCTTCATTATTTGAGGGAAAGAATAACTTTTGAACACGACGTTCTTTATGTCCTCCAAATTGGCATTATGTTTTTTCCCAATTTTATAAAGAAGCTCCATACTATTGGAAATTCCAATTACACAAATCTTATTCTCTAAATCGTTTGCAACTTGAAAAATCTCCAAAATGTCTTGATTGCTCTGTAAAGACTTTCCAAAGAATGAGTCAATTTCATCAATCATCAGAACGATCTGAGCATATGTTTTCTGTTTTTTAAGAATCTCGTTCAAGTTTTCTTTATTTTTTGATTTTTGTGGTTTTTTCTCTTGAACTTTGGATATAATTGCTTCAAACAAACTTTGTGAATTCTTGAAAGCCATTGCGTTCACTTTTATAAACAAGGTGTCCTCGTGATTTTGGACTAGACCTTCAATGATTTTGTTAACGCTGAGAGTTTTTCCGCAACCTGGCTTTCCAGTCACCAATAAATTCCTTTGTTTTGACTTCATTGCGAAACAACTTTACAAAAAAATTTTAAAATCATTAATTTTGTTAAAAAATTACTCATTCAAAAATTCCTTTATTTGGTTGATTTCTTCTTCCCTAAACAAAATCTGGCCTGGATTGTAAATCGTCATGAAATATTCGCTCATTTTCTGAAAAATCAAGCCATAGTCAATAGAATCTTTTTGTTTTTCTAACGCATTTTCAGCTGGCAATGACTCTTCCTTTTGTGGTTTTGATTGTTTTTTTACTGTTTTGGTGATTTTTGAGGTTCGCTCGACTATTTGTTTTGAACTTGATAAACATTGGCTTAAATCAATATTTTCTGTATTGGAATTTTCCTTCAGATAAGAAAATTTCTCGTTTATTTTGCTCTTTGAAATTCTTTTTAGATGCGAGGTAGAAGATGAAAGTTCGGTGGGGGCTTGTTTGACTTTGAGCATGATTTTGTAAAGTTAAGGGCGCGCGATATTAAAATTAAGGAGCTTGTTTAGAGATTTAAATAGAAAAAAAACGCGCTTTTCCCAAAAAATAAAACCTGGGTTTTCGTTTAAATTTTAATTTTCCCTCTAAAATAAACAAAAAATTAAAGAAATTCCTCAAATTCAAATTTTTAAGCAAAAGTTTTGAAGGAAAAATTAAAAAAAAATTTCAGATTTTTTTACAAAAATTAAGAAGGAATATGGATATATTTTTAATAACATTGAAGGACTAATTTGATACTCACGGAAGAGAAAAAAGGATTTTTGAGTCTCAGATTTAATAATAATTTATGAAAAATATGGGTAAATTAATAGAAAGAAATAAAAAATTTTTCAAATAAATCTTTCTTTGGGTGGAATTCATTTAAAATTTGTTATCAAAATGGCTTAAAAAATATTGATTTAGATATTTAAAAAAAAAAAAAAATATTGTTTTTTAATTTTTCTTTATGCATGGCAACAAATATTAAATGTTATTCGCAAAATAGCTTTTTATATGATGAATTTCAGGCATTCCTGAAAAATCTTTTCCCATCAAAACCAAGGTCGGTTCAGTTTTTACCATTTTCCTCATTATTTCATTGATTTGGTTCGAAGTCACACTATCAATCATTTCTTTGTAAAGAGGAAAAAGCATCTTCTTGAATGAGCTCATCTGAAAACAATATCTCATTTCTAAAAAACTTTCCTTTTATAAAAATTACATTTTTGATAGCTTCTTCCAATCTTTCCGATTGTCTTTCCAAAGTCATGTAAATTTTCGATTTCAGGATGTTTTTTCCTCGTTCCAACTCCTAAAAACACTGATTAACTGATTTTAAAATACCATTTCACTTGTTTTTCAATAGGAGAACATAATTTTTTTAATTCATCGATGAGAGCCACAACTAATCCTTTTCTCTATTCATCAACTTTTAGTTTATTTTATCTTTAAAATATTCAACATTATCATAATCTCCGGAAATTTTCAAGCCGAACAGCCCAGAATCTGTAAAATGATGATTGATACAGCCTGCACTTTGAACAAATGAAATTCCATTCAATACTTGAAAATATTGCCATTTTAAAATTAGCTCTGAAATTAACAAATAAATTCAATACAATTTTTTGTGGTTCTTGAATGCATCCCCTTGCCAGGTCCTCCAGTTGAAAACGAGTCTAAATTTTAAAATATACATGAAAATATATCTAAAATTAGCAAACTTGATGACCCCAAAATTGTATTAATCACATTATCAGCGACCATGTTTTTGCTATCCCAATGGGCCTATCATTAATTAAACAACAAAATTTGATACAAAAATACAGATTGAAAAACGAGAGCTATATGGAATTCCTCTCTATCCAAAAATATCTTGTCGACTCCTCCCTTATATACTGTTGGCTTTCTTTTTTCCTTCGAAGATCCAAGTACTATTTTGCTCATTCTTTCTTCAACACGTTTCACGAAATCGTTATGATCTTTGATTCCACTTGCACATAAATAAATTTTATCAGGAGAGAATTTTTCCATGTAAAATTTCGTCAGAATCTCACTATTGATTTTTGACGCATTGCTCTCAATGCCCTGTACTGGTAGACCTAAGCCTTGTAATCCATAAGCCGTTTCTAGCAATTTTTCATTAATTAATAGTTCAGCATTTTCTTCGGGCCTCATCAATGATTCATCTTTTATTTTTTGTTCCTTTATTTTTTTATGGAAACATGCTTCAAAAAGAAGAAAATGATAAATATATACCTTGGAAATAAATGTCTTAGGTTGTAATGCGCATTCCAGAATTTTATCCAGCATCGTATTCAGATTTTCATATAAACAAGATGACTTATAATAAATCGATTCTTGATCATAATCCACGGTGAAAAACGATCCTGATCCTAGAATTTCTTTCCTAAAAGAATTATGTTTTTTTTTCCTTTATATTAGGGAGCTTGTACAAATTAAGAAGCCCATCTTCAGAGTCTTTCGTCCTTAAATAATTAGATTTCAAAGCAGCCAAACAACCACTGTTTTGAATAGTTTCATCTCTGCTACCAACTTGAATCAAAACTCCTATTTAAATTATATATTTAACACCATAAATTTAAAACCCACCTAAATCAGTATAAAAAGGAAAGCCGGAGGCTTCAGTCATGATTGTAATGCCATTGGAAATCTGAGATACATCATATATGTGTTCTTTGTCTTTGATAAAAATCGATTGATGACCCTTAAAAAGAGTGAAAATTATATGTAGAAAATGGAAAAATTACTTCTAATTCAACTTCATGACTCTGCACTTGTTTTGCACTTGCTAAAAAGCATCTGTTTAACGAGAAAAAACGCTTGGAAGCTGTTTTGGGGAGAAAAGATACGAAATTCCTTAAAAACATTTTTTTTTTTTTAATTTTCGAAATTTTTGATTTCGAAGGAATTTTGGCTTCAAATAAATTTATTAATTACATTCAAATAAATAGTCTGACTTGATAATGTCTGATCAAAACAATAGGAAAACTATTTGCAAAAACATGAAAAAAACCAGAAGCAACGCCTCAAAATATAGAAAACTAAAGAAACAAACTGACATTTTTTATAAAAAATTAAACAATTTTCCTGATGAAATCAAAATTCATCAGAACATGAAGGCTCATAGCAGTGCAATTGAAGAAGAAAAAGAAGAAATTATTAGAGAAGAAAATAGAAATTGTTCAAACAATTCAAATTTCAAAGAATATCTACAAACTTTCTTTGATTATGACCCTCTTCAAAGCAAATTTTTTTCCAAAAAGAAATTCTCAAATACTATTCGACAAGTCGATCCAAAGGAGATCTACGAGAAAACATCACAAATTAGCAAAAAGTTAATCGAACAAAATTATGATCTACCACAGATAAATTTTATGGATTATTTTGATACTTGCTTAATGAATCCTTCAGCCAATTGTCGTCTTATTTACAATGATTTATTTCTACTCAATCTTTATAAAAACATCTTGAATGATGCAGATTTCCTCAATAATGAAGCGAATCTTCTTCAAAACAAAATCGAATTTTCCGGGAATTTCGCTATTAATTCTATTAAAGAGAATATCATTGATGTGAAGACACATTTCCTTCGAAAAATGAACGTTCTTACTATATTATTGATAACAATGGATTCTAATGAAACTCGACTTCTGGTCTATGTGCGGGCTTTGGATCTAAATACATTTAAAACATCTCAGGCAGTTTTAGTCAAAGGCCCAATAATGCCAAATGTGATGCTTTCTTCACAATATAAAGACGCCTTTTTGACTTGTTCTGATGAGAAAGAAGAGGCTAATTTGAATTTATTGATCATAGTGAGAGATAAAATGACAATTTTTGAACTAAAAGTTGAAAAAATCGTGAATTTAAATGAAGTCGTGTTGACGAGCTTGATTTTTAGATCTGAACTCCAAATTCCAAACATTGAGAAATGTTGCGTTTTTTCTACTGATTGCCTTGTTTTTAAACATGTTTGCTTGAAAAAACTTTATAAATTCTCGATGAAAAATAAAGCCTTTCTGAAAAAAGATATGGGCTCCTATTCATTGAGCCTATTCGATTCAATTTTCGATAATAACTTAATTGTTTGTTATACAGAAAGCCAAAAAATCCTTCTTTTGGATGAAAATCTCCAAATAATTTTCAATGAGGTCTTCACAAAAATCGAAAAATGGCGGATTTTCAACACCCACAAAAATTATTTCGAAATGATCGTTATCAGAACAGGGTATAATCATAATGAGAAATTTTTATTTTTATTGAGCTTTTACTACAATAAAGAAAGTGGAAATTGGGGTCTTGTTTATACCAGAATAAAAAACCATAACACTGAAGAATTTATATTTTCAACGAATATTAATTTATTTTTTTACAAAAGAGATTCATATAATATCCTCTTTCTTAAAGAGAATTTGGCTATGAGTTATGATTGTGATGAGGATAAAATGGAATATGTTTATTATCCATCAAAAGGAAAAGAAAACATTTATAAAGAGAAGGAGGAGGCTTTTTCAGAAAACGGAAATATTTATTTAATTTTTTCGAATCGAGAATTCTGGAATTTTAATTTAATTTTAGAAATTCAGAATGACTCATTACGCATTTTTAGTTTATCCCTTAAAATCCAGAAAATAACATTAAAATAGAAAAAACTTCAGAAATTTAATATTTCTACAGAAATTTTTTTTTTAGCTAAGTAATTATGGAATAAACCAGAAAAAATACTTTAGTTAGTCGAACGATTAATGGAAAAATAGTTATAAATACAACTTTTTATTTTTTTTTATAAAATTCATTATGATGTTTTTATTTAACTAATAAATAAAACAATAAAAAAAAAAAAATTTATTGTTAAAAAATCAGAATGACTATTAAGCGAAAAAAATACTATCAAATAAAAAATCTTTGATTGTTAATTTTATTCCCATTAAAAGATTTAATCTTAGGAATTTTTTAATTTAAAAAAAAAAAAATAAAGGCTTTATAAAATTCCTTTGATTTCGTATATAATTTTCCAAAAATCAAAATATTCTAAAATCAAATCTTGATGTCCTCGGATTTTTGCGAACGAAACATCGACAAATCACGAATTTCATATTTCAACAATTTCCTCATGAACTACATCAACCTCAAAGCCACCTTCCCTCCTCTTCTCGATTCCAACTATGAAATAGAGCAGCATTATTATGCCAAGAACTTCCGGAACAATTTTGAAATGATCAAGAAAATCATTTACGATATGGCCACTGAAAAAGACTATCAGGTTCAATTTGAGATCACCGTCCGTAAGAAGAAAAAGAATCAATCCATCTCTTTTACACCATGCCGACCTCAGATATATTTGAATGTGAAGAAAAATCAGTTAAAAGAGCCAGAAATCAAGAAAATGCATCGGCACAAAAATTGCCCGAAGCTTTTCGGCAAGACTTTCTTTAATTTAGTGTTGAACAACACTAATTTTCAAAAGAAATTCGTGCTAAAGGGCGAATTGAACGTTCGAGCGCCATCTGGCATCAAATACCCTGAAGGACCAGAGGAAGATTTATCAGTCAATGAATTTTTTGAATGGATAAAGCTATGCAATTATCATCAAAAATACACTAATTTAAAAACTTTTAGAGAGATTTGGGAGTTCAAGTCCACCCAAACAGTGAGTTATGATGAGAAATGGAAAGAAAATCATTACAAGTACTTTTTAACGAAGCTCATGAAAATTTTCTTTGAGGAATATGCATATAATTATATTATAAATAGCAATATTATGAATGAGAATGGGGAACAATACCTTAATTTAATTCCCAAATTTATCAGGGGGATCGAAGACCCTTCTTCTTTCCTATGTTTACTTGAATAAAATTTAAAAAATGAAGTAAAACCTTTATTTTTTTGAAATGTTTTTATTGGCATTAAATTTAATGAAAAAAGAATTTCAAAAAAAAATAATATTTTATTAATAAATCATTTTTTGTTATATTTTCTCAAAACAACCGTGATCACGGATAAAATCTGATAAATTTTTAATGTGATCAGACATGATATCATCTACTTTCAGGTATGGGACTACTTTGCGCACTCTTCCATGAATTTCTCTCAAAAAAGGAGATACTTTCTTGTTTCTTAAATCCAATGCCTGACAACAGCTCATTAATTCGATTGCAAGCACTTTTTCTGCGTTTTCAACAATTTTCAAAGCTTTTCGAACTGCCCATCCTTTTGTTAATTATTTATTAATACATAATTATGATAAAAAATGAATATCTAATATTTATGAATATACCTCCCATTGAAACATGGTCTTCTTGTTCTGCCGAAGTTGGGATTGTATCAATACTAGCTGGATTGGAAAGATGCTTGTTCTCAGAAACAAGGGAAGCTGCTGTATATTGCACGATCATAAATCCAGAATTCAATCCTCCGGATTCAGCCAAAAAAGCCGGAAGTTTTTCATTTAAATATGGGTTCACAAGTCTCTCTATTCTCCTCTTAATAATAAATAATATATATTCAGTATTCATATATTTTATAAAGAATACCTCACTCATCATAGCTAAATCATGAACTGCGAGTCCCAGATAATCCGCAGCCTTGGCCACATATTCTCCATGGAAATTGCCTCCTGATATTATGGCATGATCGTTCACAAGCTCAGGATCATCCTCTTGAGTGAAAACCAAAGGATTATCAGTCACCGCGTTTATTTCATTTGTGATGATTTCCTCCACAAAATCCAAAGTGTCCCAAATTTGACCATGGGCTTGTGGGAAACAAATGAATGAGTAGGGCTCATTAATTAAAGGAGATTCAATGGCTTGCTGTTTGAAGAAGGTTCGAAGTTCTGATGGATTTTCCGAGTCTAAAACATATTTTCTGATTTTTTCAGCAACACTAGCTTCTTTTGAATTCGATTTGAAAATAAATAAATTCGGATGAAATGCTTCAATGGGACCTGAAAAAGTATTATTTATATAAAAAATTGTCATTTTACCATTTAACACCTCTAAGGTTAAAGCAAAGATAACCTCAGCTGTTAAAGCCAATTTTTTCGCTCTAAAATAAGCTTCATTCAAAAAGGCAGATAGAAATTGTGTTCCATTAATTAAACTCAACCCTTCTTTCGGCCCCAACTCAATCTTCTCATATTTTTTTTTCTCCATCACAATCTTTGCATCTGCATATTCTTTAGTCTCTGCGTCATACAGCTTTCCTTCTCCTATCAATCCCAAGCATAAATGAGACAAAGGAGCCAGATCTCCTGAAGCTCCCACAGTCCCCTGATCATAAATCAAAGGCAATAAATCATCATTATATGCTTTTATGAATTTTTGCAAGGTGACTTCACTATTTTTTTCACAAATTTTAATATTATTTTTATAATTTGTCCTTACCTCAAGCCACTATGTCCTTTTGCGAGCACATTTATTCTTAGAACTAACATGATCCTGACCAGATCGATAGAAATTGCTGATCCAGTCCCTGCTGAATGAGATCTGATAATGTTTTTTTGCAATTCGAGAATTTCCTTGTTGGAAATCAAAACATCAGAGAAAAAACCAAACCCTGTTGTTATTCCATAAACCTTTTCATGAGCTTTCACAATATGGTTCACTACTCCTTCTGATTTTCTAACTCTTGCCCAAGATTCGCCATCAAGATCTAGATAATATTCCTTCTTTGCGAGCTTGTGAAGGATTTCTGGGGTTAGATTTTTGCCATTTAGTTTGAAAAAAGGCTTGTCAATATTGTTCATATCCGTTTCGATTTCTTCGAATGAAAATTTAAAATATCTTAAAAATTTTACGTTTAATCAAGGGTTTAATTTTTGATTTTTGCAGTTTTTTTTTAATTAAGTGTTTAATTCGTGATTTTTCTAGTTTTCTTGATTTTTTGTTATAATATTATTTGCTAATTTTTTTAATAAAGCTTGAACTACTTTAATTATTTGAAATGTCCTCCCCCTCAAAAATTTCACTAAAGTCCTTTACGGAAAATTATCATGAGGTCAACTATGACCAATTCGTTTCTGGTGACACTATGGAAATTAAAATAAAAGTGTTGAGCGCTCAAACAGAAATTTTGAAACATGTGGTAAAGAAAATACATTTTTTTCAAAGAAAAATTAATGTGGATTTAAGCTTTACAAAATAGAAATCAAATCCAGTTTTTTCCAAACCTTTTATTCGTATAAAAGATATAGTGAGTTTCAAGCTTTGTATGAAGCTGTATTTTTTTCTTCTTTAAAGCTTTTTATAATTATAATTAGCTCAAAATAAAATATCAAAATATCCAATTGCCATCGTTTCCTTCAAGATTCCAATTCATCAACAAAATAAACAGTAGAATTGTTGGTTTTCAACAGCTTTTGACTCGGATTTTGGAAATTGCTAATCAGGATCTTTCTTTGAAAACTGGAATTTTGAAGATTTTGTTTGCTTTTTTGACAAAAAAAAGTAGTTTATTATAAATCTTCTCTTTTTAAGGTTATATCAATAAATAGCATCTAATACATATTTTCAACAAGAAACCATATTGAACCAAAGTTTCATTTCCCAAAGTTCTATGAAGGATTTGAATGATGGGTTAGGCAATGGTAAGGAAACAAGTATAATAATCTCATGAATGAAATTATTAGTTTTCCAATCGACAAAGGATATCCTTAAAAAACATTCATTCAATTTAGACACCGCCAGAAAAATCTCAAATATGGATGAAGATAATGAAGATTTTCTTTTAAAAAACACCTTAGAAATGAAGCCGAAAAAAGATGTCGAAAGTGAATCAGAAATAATTAGAAAAAGAATTCAAAGCGAGGAACTGATAAAGGATAACAACAAGCAAATAACAAATAATGAAAAAGATGAAACCCAAGATTTAAAAAAACAGAAAAAGCAAAAGAAATTTTATCATTTGATGGATAAAATTTATGAGACCTTTTCTGAATTTAATACCCCCAATAAATCTAGGACTGACTCTATAGTTTATTTTTTTTTTTTAAAACAAATTAACAATTTTTTTTTTATTTTTAGGACACTCTCTATGAGGAAATTGAAGATGATTCAATTATCAAATCAGTTGATTATCAGAATTTTGATAAATATATGTATCTTTCATAGATTTTGTTTTTTAATTTAACACAAATTTATTAGTTTAATTAAATTCCCTTTAACCAACATATGGCTCACATTTTACGCCAAGATCTCTGGATCCAATATATTACTTTTTGAATCTATGGGCGTAATTAAATTTCAAATTTAGGATCTCCCCTCTCAAATAAAAAAATCTATCTAGGAAAATCACTTTGATGTCATAATTTCAATTTTTAACGCAGGCTTGGAACTCATTAAACAAAAAGAGAATTACATTATTGTAAATTTAATATAAGTTAATAAATTTTTTTTTTTAGATGAATTTTTTTATCTCCATTAATAATAAAATATATTTAAGGAAATTTCCCATAAATATGATAGAGAAAAAATGATAATAACGATGGCGAATAAAAGCAAAAATGAGAAAATTATTCTGGATAAAAAAACTCATGAAAAAGAAATAAAGGAATTATTTTGGCAATTGAAACGAGCTTCTCAAAATGTAAAACAACATAAACACCTTATTTTATCTTTAAAAAAACAGAGTCTAGACCTCAATTTGAAAGATATCCCTTTTAAAACAATTGGAAAGATTTATTTTGAAAGTAAAACTAATAATTTTCTCAGTGTAATAAATTCCATTTTTAAAGTTTGTGAGGGATACAATTTTTTCGGCCTAGAAGAAAATTCCACCGTGATGATTCGAATCAATCATAAACCTTACATCATGGAGACCATGAAAGTCATTTCGAAAGAAAAGCCAGAATGGAATCAAAAATTCATGATGTTTAAATAATTATTTCATATTCATTTTGTTATTTACCTTTTAAAGTCCTATCACCAATTATTATTTCGACATATTCTTTGAAATCATCAACATATATAATGATGGCTGGATTTCAGAAAGTATTAAAGAGGAAACTTTCGGTTTTTGCACTATTAATATGGCGGATATTTTAAGTAAGTTTTCGCGAAAAGAAAGAAAAGTTAAAAATTTTTCAAACCACAATCCATTTAATTAATAATCTTTAGGTGATTTTAGCCATTGACCTTTCTGAACATCAAAAGGAAAAAGATGTCAAAAGACCAGAAAAGCCCACACTTTTTATAAAATTCCAGAATTTGTCCAATTTTTCCACTTGTTTTGCTCCCCAACTCGAAAACTATATCGAGGGGACCAGAATCGATGTTGAAAATGTCGACAAAAAAGAGCTGAAAATAAATTTCAATAGATTTAAACGGATTTCTTCTATCTTTTACTTGAATTTTTATGAATGCGACGCAATAATAAATTTCAAATATCCTCGGTTTTCTTATTTATGCTGGAGTGTATTTGCATATTTGTTTACATATTTGACATATTTTTTACATATTTATTAATTTTATTCATATTTTTTTTTAAGTATTGTTTAAATATTTTTTTCATATTATTTTACATTTTTTACTTATTTTTATAATTTCATATTTTTACATTTTTAATCTTATTTTTTAATTAGATAATTATGTTGTTTTTGTGTTTTTTTGATATGAATCACATTTGGAATTACCTTTTGATCTTGATGTTTATTCTAATGACATATTACTCCCCTTATTGCAAAGACTCTTTTGATACTTTTTTCTTCAATTACTTTTTTAATGAGAATCTGTTAAACAAAAATTTTATTGAGCCAAAAATCGAAACAATTGATCAGGCTGAAAACAAGAAATTTGCTGATATCAACAGATTCAAAGGAAAATTGAAGTCGACCAAAAGAACCATGATTGATAAATTCAAATTAATGAGGAAATCGCTGGCCAATTTGCAAATTTACATTACCTATGTATGCAATTTGATGGAAAAAGTCACAAATTTAATTGTTTGGAATGAGCCACAAAAAACTCTTAATTTTTATTTGTTCGTATTTTTGTCTTTCTTCTTCACTGTCAATTTCCCTTTTCGTTATTTTTTCATGATAGCAGGTTTTATTAATTTTAATAAGTTTGTTATTATTTTGTTATGTAGTTTGCTACAAATTCCTTGAAGGAAGAAATATGGTGAAAAACAAATTTTTGAAAAATTCAAAGATCTGCTTATTAGTTATTGATCACATTTTTAAGCAACATTTTCAAGGTTTAAATAAAATTTCTTCTTTATTTGAATTTAAAAAATAAAGATCAGATTCATTATGTTAAAAATAGTAAAGAAGCTTTCCCTCTCAATCCACATTTCAATTCATTGAAGAAAAAAGTATGTTTTTATTGTTAATTTTTTTTTGAATTATATTTTATAATAAATACTAGCTTTGCCAAAAATTGAGGGAAATTTTAAATTTAAATATTAATGAAAATTTTGCAAATGAATGCATTTGCATCAGAGACTTGATATTTTTGATTTCAACCTGCAAAAGGACTCTCAAAGTTAATAAAAACTACAAGGATATTGGTTTATGGCAAATGCTTTCCAAACACAAAATTCCCAAGAATCAACCTTTGGCCAAGATCTTCAAAAAGATTTTGAATTATATTTATAATATACCCAGCGATTATTTCAGAATTTTGCATCCCAAAAAAATTATTATATAAATCTCTGTTTGATGAATACTTGTAATAGAAATAAATTTTATTTGAGTTAATTTTCTGCATTATTAAATTTTATCATTCATTTTCATCATTTTAAGTAGAATAATTAAATTGTTATAAAAAAAAAAATATTTTTGGGAAAAAAAATGTCTAATGGAGTCTTCTAAAAAAATGTTTAAATCTAGAATATTTAAATATAAAAAACAAGTGAAATGTTGTTTCTAAAGTCTCCCAAACAACAAATTTCCTAGTCCTACAAAAATTCAGTCAAAATAGATCCATTTTTCAGTCAAAAAATCCAGTCATGTTTAAAAACTAAACCAAAAGTCAAAGACCTATCTAACAATCAAAACAGGCAGCCTCCCCCAAACACCAACCACAGTTAAAGTTCCCACCCTTTATCGCGTTTTTCCACTGTTCTTCCTGAATTAAAAATAAAAAAATATTATTTAAATTTACAAAAAACAATATTTTTTTTAATCTCAGAAAAAGCAAATTTTAAGTCTAAATCAGTTTAATTAATATTTTTTTTATATTAATTATCAAATTTAATTAGTTCAGGTTCATTTGTCTCTCGAATCAGTATGTTTTAAATTAAACTATACTCATTAAAATTGAACTCTGACGGGCGTTGGCCATCATGATTTTTTCGTAATCATTTGGATCCAGATATTTCTTTAAAATCTTAATCATATGCAGAGGGAACCATGTAATAAATGTCAACAAGAGAATTTTTAAGAAGAACTCCCATGTGAGAGTTGAAACCATGAAAATGCTTTTCATCATCAAAATAGTGACAAAGTACAGAATGACTGAAAAAATCTGAGATACCACCATTGCCATATGCATTTTATGGAGCTATTTTATCAAAAAATTATTTATTAATTAATGTTTTTGCGACATACTTGGGTATAGATATTGCAAAATTCCGTCAAAATCAATGTTGTAAAGGTGATTGTAACAATATCTAAAAATGCTCTGGAAAATACATATAAGGAAATCACCATAATCAGAACTCCCTAAAATTGATGAAAAAACAAAATATTTAAAAAGATAAAAAATATTAAGAAAAAAATAATTTTATTTGAGTTATTACTTGAAAAACACTAGCCAAAATCCAAATCATAAATGTTTTAGCATTTAATTCTCTTCCTTTTTGCAAGGTTTTATACAAAGGAGGGTATTTCAAGGCGTTCGACACATCGATGTCCTGATCAAAAATTAAGCTGAACACTGGTAAAATCGTAAATATAGTAGAATATCCCAATAAAAGCATCCCGCTATAGATAGAGATTGGCACAAAATAAAACATTGACATAAAAACTGCCTGAATAATAGAAATGATCAATCCTCGATGAATAACAAACTGGCTCAAAGTAGCTGATCTTTTATAAGATAATCTTCCATGCCAAAGCAACAGTTTATTCAAATATTTAAATTTCTCAATGGAGAAATCTGAAGCCAAAGCAGCCTGCATTCCTTCTTTCCCTTTGATCCCGATTCCAACATGAGCCTTTTGGATCATACCGACATCATTTCCACCATCTCCAACAGCCGCAGTTTGTTTTTTGCAATATGTTCTGATGCCTTCCGTTATGATCGATTTTTGAGTGGGGGAGCATCTGCAACAAATAACAGAAGGAGCTTTTGAAGTAACATCAAAAAAGCGTTTTGGATCCAGATCAAAAGCTGTTTTCAAACTTGTTCCATCTATTACAACAACCAAATTACTATTAATTTTAAAGTTCTCCTCATATTGAGAAAGATGATTCGATAGTCCTTCTGCAGATTCCTGTTCTTTTATTACAAATGTCTCTTGTTGAATGGAACGAAGACCAGCTGAAATCGCCACACATTGCGCTGTTTCCAGTTTATCTCCTGTCAACATCCAAATATGGATCCCAGCACTTCTCAAATTTTCTAATGTTGCACAAACATCCTCTTGTAATCGATCTTCAACACCAGTGATCCCTAAAAATTCCATATTTTGCTCAATTTGATCAATGGCTTGTCTTATGGCTGCTTCTCTATTAAGAAGAGTGGTCTGGGCATTGTCATATTCTGATTTCCAAGCTTCATATTTCTCTTGACTGAGCTTCTTTTGAGTCAACACTAAAGTTCTCAAGCCTTCTTTCGCTAGATTATCACATTCATCCATTAAAAAACCACGTTTTACTTCAGGAATAAGGTTTTTCATCACGACATCTGCTCCTTTCAAATAAAAGGTAATCACATTAGTCTCAAGGTTCTTTAAGATAATTCCCATTCTTTTGGTATCTGAAGAAAATGGAAAGTTGGCAAGGATTTCGTAGTTCTCTTCATAACCGCCCGGATTATTTATTTTAATTTTGGTCTGTGTCCTATCGCATAAATCAAACCCCATTTTTTCTGCAGTTTGGACCAATGAAACCTCATCAGGACTGGATGCTTGAAAGCTTTTCTTTTTGAATTTTAGATTTGGAAAGGAAATAGATTGATCAACCATTGGAATTTGGATCTCATTTTGTTTAATATTAAGAATATTAGGATCAACCACTTCATTTTCTTCTTCATAAATTGGAGTGACATTATGACAAAGAGCCATGGCTTTCACCATATTCAATAAAGCAAAGTTTTTGTCTTTTTTAGGAGCTTTCTTATCTAGATCAAATGAAATTTCTGAGGCTCTGGAAGAATTTGTTTCATTATCTTTTACTTTATTTGAAGAAAATTGATTTTCAATTTCTGTTGGGGGTCTTTTTTGCTCAAATATGTATTTGCAGCTTTTGACTAGATTTTTGGTGATTTTATCAATATCTTCATGAGAGTATTTTGAATTTTCCAATGAAATTCTTTTGAATATCATGTCGTTTTGAGTGAGTGTGCCAGTTTTATCAGTCAACAGAAATTCAATTCGTCCTAATTCTTCAGGAATCACGCTATTTCTTGCAATGCTTCCTGGAATATCCTTATCTTTATTAATGTTATAACAATAAAAGATTTTGGCGAAATCAAGATTGACTCTCATGCTTATTGGGATGATACTGCTGAGCAGAATCAAATATCTAAATCCTTGAACGAAGATCCTGGTGAAATTCCAATTGCCAGCTGAAAGAATCACCAAAATTATCGAAAGCAATAGCATAAAAACAAAAAGAAGTTTTGATAAAAAATTTAACTCAACATCTAATTTCCCAATTTTTGTTCGAGGCACCTCAGAATTTAAAGAAATTCTTGTTTCTCGACCTGTATAAAGCACCAAAGCATATATTTTGCCTGCAGTAAGAACAGTGTTGGCCCATAATGTGTTTTCAAGATTCAAACCTTCTTTTTCCTTCTTTTCATGCAAATCTAATCTCCCAACAAAGACACCATCAAACTTATGGATGTTTTCAATTGGAGCAGAGGCTTTTATATAACAAGGCAAATCCAAGATATTGGTGAGTGAGTTGTTGGTTAAGTATTTTTGAGTGAATGCTACAGGTTTTCTTAATTTCCAATCTGTTTCCCCATCTAATTGGTCGGTTCGAATGAAAATGTTTCCAGAAGGATCCCTTTTAAGATTTTAAATTTAATGAAAAAAATTAAATTTAACGTGGTGTATAAAAGAAGCAAATCGGCTGGAACTCGTTGATTGGCATTGATCTCTATAATATCGCCGACTTTTAGATGAGAACTGGGAAAAGGTTTGAGCCCAGATTTTGTTAATTTTCTATTACAAAAATTTAATGTT
>Ga0302186_10000511_pt1 | contig 34685 bp, 33 predicted proteins | sample II_Bog_E1_2_FD_198782 | JGI IMG/M metagenome (GOLD analysis project Ga0302186, IMG submission 198782) | Peat permafrost microbial communities from Stordalen Mire near Abisko, Sweden - II_Bog_E1_1 | ecosystem: Environmental > Terrestrial > Soil > Wetlands > Peat | place: Sweden: Abisko... | reverse complement strand
AGTATCATGACCAACACTGAGGATATTTTGTCAACATCTTCGATGTACTCTCCAATTTGAGACAAAGCCATAACTGCAGTGTACTTGTATCTCCAATCATTGTTCACTAACAGCTTCTCTATGGTAGCAGATAGAATGGGCAATAATTACTGCTCACCAATAGCTTTCATTAATCTGTTGATAACACGCATTCCGAAGTGAGTTGTTTCAAAATCCTTATTATCTTCTATGTCTTCATTGTAACCTTACTTTGGCTTCATCCATTCTTCACTGATTTCACTATCAATTTCGACCATATAGAAGAACATTATTTCAATTATCAATTAAAGCGCTTATTTTTTCTTACGGAAGAGGGAAGGTTTTTTTTCTGCATACTCCACTAAAATTTAAGTCCCGTTTTGGAAGAGATCATAAAGGTCATTTTTGATGTCTTTAAAGTGATTAGGGGCAAAATTAAGGAACCTTTCTAGGATGTAGAAACCTCCGAAAATTGAGTTAAGTTGGGAGTCTTAAAAAAGTTTCCACACACTGGTCTTAAACTAAGGCCAAGCCTAATTACTGGTGGATATAATAGTACCAGCAATCTCTCCGATAGTGTAAGCGATATGTTTCTTCATTCCAAGGTCTTGCTCCTTCTAAATGGCTTGAAACAATTTCACTTTAATCTGGGCTTGCATGTATGGAAAAAGATTTTCCCAAACATTGGTGTAGCCCGCTGATGCGAAGTTGGAAAGACTAAGGTTCAGTTGAGAGGCAGCAAAATTTCTGCATTCAAGAGGAAATTCGTCTAAGTAAAAATATGGATTACTAGTGAGTACATCCAGATAGGCGTTGATAAGTTCGTTGGGTTTATCGTTGCGTAGCGTCAAAAGCAAGGCTTACGAATATTTACGCAGGTTGGCATCTATGGGCTGAAGCACATCAAAAATGATCTTAGCCAATTGGGCTGAATCACTCATGTTAAAATAATGTTGTCTGAGAAGTTGACCAATTAGCAGATATGAATCGAAGCTGCATGTTTTTCATCTGTGGATTTGAGGAAATCGATATTTGTATTTTTTTTTTGAATGTGGCGATGAAATTCTGGGAGGTCATCTTACAAATTATTGTTGAAAATTCTCACAAAAATTGATTATGAATTGAAGCAGCGCAATTGTCTGCAACTTACAATCATGCCTTCAAAGACCAAACTTTTATGGATATGACATATGTTGATATTAGTTTATTAGGGTAAAACAGAATTGACCATTCCTATCATGCGCTATGATTGCAAAAGGATAATTCTTAAAGGAGAAGATGTTGTGATTGCCAACTTTAAATATATCTATGACTTGGAAATGAGTTAAACGATTGTTTGGAGATAACATTCGATTGTCAATCAAAGAAAATGAAGTTATGTAATAAATATCCTGTTGATGAAGATTTGCTGCAAATTTCTTCGAACAAATGGTTCAAAGACGGAAAAATGTGGAAAATTGATGATTCTTATGTTGCTAATAATGAAATTATTTAGTAGGGAAAGCTTTTAATAATTATAATAAAAATAGCAGTATGAATGCATATAATTATGGTCCATACGGCTACAACTCTACAAATCCTATGCCATATAACAAGCAAAATATTAATTTCCAAACTCGTCGCCTCATAACCGAAGTATTCCTTGACCACCGTCCTACTATTTCTGATCAGACATTATCATCCAAACGCAGTGAAAGTCTTACTTTGAATTATCATCATAATGCCAACAAAGGACTGTTAATAATGCCATCCAATAAAACTGAAATCTATAAGAAGCAGCACCAAGCATACCAGTAAAAGGTTTTTGTTCTTCATAAACGAGACTCAGAGATGAGCGAACGGAACATTACTAGCATATAAAAAAATAACATGAACTATATTAGAAAAGCCATCGACCAAAAGAGGAAAATCTTAAATCGGTTGGAAAGAAAAAGCAGGGAAGATAAATATTCGGTGCCTTAATGCATTGAGAGACTAGCTCCAGTGTTACCAGAATCGCAATAAAACCAGCAATAGTACAGTGTTACCTAGTCACTACTTAAAAATTCGCGCATAGCGAGAGAAATCAAGGCTATTAAACTGAAATTGTAAAATTCAATGAGAGAAAATTAAGTTTATCGATCCTTCCAAATCAAATCCATAGAGCCAAACGGCGAGTCTATATCGATTGACAAACATTAGATTAAGCTGGTGTAATAGACAAGGCGTAATACACAGCCGAATTTATCTCCTAAAGGCTATCAGCTAAAAGATAAAAATCAATCTCTTAGCTTTATTTTTTAAAAGAACAAAAAAGCTCACATTATTAAAAAACAATTTAGATAAAAATCAGTCTGTAATGCGGCTCGAAGTTTACGCTTACATCGGTTTCGAATACCCTTTTAAACTTATCATTACAGGGATTTATTATGGAGAGTTAACTTTACGAACCAACTTTTTGTTGAGCCTCCTCTTGAGTATTAGCATCGGCTTAAAATATATGTGGGAAAAGGCAACAATTCAAGCATGGTAAGAGGACTAATCAGTCGAAGGTATTGGTTTGCATTTACTGATCGACTGGAGGAAGCCAATTTTGTTTGGACACAACTTAAATTATTTGGTTATTTTAATTTACAGAAAGCAGGCGAATGTCTAGCATCAGATACTCGTTAAGTTCATCAATATCAAGCAAAAAGTTTAATGCTGCTTAAGGATGCGACAAAGTATCGTAACTATTCATAATTATCTATTAAAATCGAGTAAAGGGGCGACGAGCGCTTTATGACTCGGCAAAAATCGTTTGCCTATAAAACAATCATTCGGCATGACTCGATTAAGGTTGGCAAAATGCACAACCATCTGCAACACAACTACGTTGTTGGAAACAAAAAAGCATTATTTAGCACTATGAGCTCCTACTATAGAAGCCAAGGATAAGATACCTTTAAAGTGCTCCCACTAACTTTTCATATAAAGATGGGACTTTAAGACCCCATATTTTTAGAGTTCCAAAAACACTATCACTCTCGGAAAAAATAAATCCGGAAAAAGGGAGATGAAAACAGACAACATAACTTGTGGATAGTCAAGCCTGGCTAAAATAGCAACAGAGGTACTGGAATTCATTTGTGTCTGAGTCTATAATAAATTAAAACTTTAATTAAACCTCGAGAGAGATGGCCTGATGGCAGCTAAAAAACATTTATTGTGCAATCGTACATCGAACGGCCGCTACTTTATCATAAAAGGAAGTTTGATTTGAGGCATTATATTTTGATCACCAGAGTAAAGGGGTGTCTCAAAGGATATTGGTATCAGGAAGGCTATGTGCGAACTACTTCATCTTAATATAAACTCAACAATCCTGCAGGTGCTATTCATCTCACAAACGATGCCATTCAGAAGGGTCTTCCAGGTTATGGGAAGTATGAGAAGGGAAATAAATTGAGTTATGTATAACTCGATGGTTACATCGTTAGACATTATAAAGGCAAAGGATTCTATCAGGATGTATACCCGGTTATGAAAGTAATTTAAAGTATATATAGACCATTGCTACTGATGTCATCAAGGCAAGCTCAGGAATGATTGATCCTCTTCGATTGGAAAACAACTTTTAACTTTTTGGGTTAGATTTTATGATCGATGATGAGCTTAAAACGTCGTTGATTGAAGTCAACTCTAATCCTTGCTTGGAATTGTCTTGTCCTCTCCTCTCCAAGCTGATCCCCAATTTGGTAGAAAACGTTCTTCAGTACCGAGTCTAATATATAGAATAACTCTGGATGCAATGTATCCTCCTCCCATAAGGTATAGCCCGAAAATGCCTCGTTATTTATCGGACATGAATGAGGCCAACAAATTTGAACTAGTATTCGACGAACGCATATAAAAATTGATGAATGCAAATATATCAGTGGATGAGCGATTGATGTAATAATAAGAAGACACTTTTTAAGATGACGGGAGTTAATGGGAAGAAGCTATTTAATGATTTTCTATTCACTTCTCTATTGACTATTTTCGATTTCTAAAATGGAATGAATGGATGACAGTTGAAAATGATATATTAATTATTGTTAATAAATTATTAATGTCCTTCGATTGCGAAAGTTTTAATCAAAGATCTTAGATTACTTTACATGTAGTTCAAACAAAACCGATAATCAAATTTAGCTACGGCCAGCCCCCACTTCCTCTACAGAATCAAAATCAATTAATACCTTCTCAAATTCCTACTATTAATATCGTTAGTCCCAATTGGCAACCAAAAAGAATAATCGAACACAAAATGTCTGCTTTTCTACAAGGAAACTTTTATAAAAAAAGAATATTTAATCAAAATTACAGTTAGGGGAGAAATCCTATGGGCAAGAGAGAAAAATCTTTAAAAACTACCTTACAGCGAATGAAGAAAGAGATCAGTAGAAGCGATATTCCTAAAACTGGCTAGACCAAGAAGAGAAGGCGCATTTTTTCGAGTCAAGAAAGGAAATAAGTCATCTTGTTTGAAACTCCACCAAATCATAGAGAATAGAAATGTGCTTCTCTTTTTGTTTTTCCACAACGCAATCATCCCAATAGTGTGGTAAACTATGTTGACATTTCCTCCCTAAAAGATCATAAGACTAAAATTTCACATGAAGAGATTGTGCCTCTTAAAAATAATATATAGCACCATCATCACAGTCACTTCCAACCATAAAAATTCTAGTAATGCTCACCTGTTAAATTGGAAGTCAGTCTACTAAGTGATAAAAAAAATGACTAATCTTTAGATACATCTATCGTCGATCCTTTTTTCCTTTCCTCAGAACGTTTTTTTGATAAGGAAACAAATTCACCACAAAAAAAGAAGATTAGCTACAACGATGTTTCAATCTATGCCACTTTAGTAAATCAAATCAAGCACACAGACAGTGGAAAAAACACCAAATAGAGTACATCATACTTTACTAAATCTATCACTGATCTTTGCCATAAGGTAACTGGTTACAAATACTTCTTTCCAAGTATTCTAATTCTATTTGGAATGCTGCTATTGATAATTCAAATAAGCAAATGATATTTTATGCTAATAATGTTATTCTTTTAAATAGTCTCAGTGATTCATTTAATTTAAATCTTAACCAATTATCGCAGTATCATTTGTTGCTGTCGCGTGGTAGTATCTGAAACATCCCTTCAGCTGGGAATTTTTTTAGGTTCTTCAGCTATTAGTTCGGGATTATATCGATTAGGAAATCAAATATTTAGGTATTGTATATGCAGGCGTAAACGTCATTTTTCTGGATACATCAGGGAATACCTGCAAAGTGCGACGTTTTGATTCCAGTGTAAAGGCCCAAGCGCGATAGGTCAACTCCACGATGAACACTTCGCAAGCCTTGGCGAAAAGAACAGGTGTCTCGGATGAAATCATCTATATGAAGGCAACTATTACTCTGACGTCCTCGTCTGATTTCATGATCTTTTTGATGCGAGCCAAAGGCAGCTGATGATTCTTAAATAGATCAACATTCTTGGGCATCTCGTTAATTTCTTTTTTGATTTATTGAAACTTAGGCTCTATGTTCTTGAGATAACTGTCCAACTGCGCGTTTTTCTGGTTACGTTCCTCTTCCTCGCTCTTGAGTCCGCCTTTTCCCTTCTACAACATTGATACTTATATATTGATATTAATATTGAGTGATACAAGCTATCTAAATAGAATGAGTCATGAAAATATTATCATATCACGTTCCCTCGCTAATTTTGTCAATCATTACTAAAATCTACTTGTTGCGCTTGTTCTCCCTCAAATTCAGCCTCTCGAATCCTTACAGTTCGTTACGCGCCTCCATTAGTTCCTCCTTGATTCGGTTAAGATCTTACTCTTTTTCCTTGATTACTTGTTCCTTCTCACTAATTTCTGCTTCCAATTGCTCATTATGTGCCTTTAGATCTGAACTTTGCTTGAGTATTTCGTCAATACTACCTTTGATATCCGTCATACGCTGATCAACCAATCCTACATCCTTTTTGTCACCCTCTGCATCCTCAATTAACTTTCTTAGTTCTTCAACCTTTTGAACATGACTGCGCTGCATCTCTTCCACCATCACCAGAAACACTTAGTTACGTTGACTAGTCCTGCTTTTTTATTCGTCAATTCGCGATTTGTAGAAATGATGAATGTTTTTAAGGCGCTCACGTAATTGAGTCATCTCTGACATAGCCGCACTCGATGTCGAGCGCGATTGGTTATTTGCACGATCGCTCGGAATGGGTTGTCCTTGCTGAACTCTTGATTTATTTATGGGAATAGGAGTAGGAGTGGCATTAGTTTGCTGATAGACTGGAGTATATCCGTTTCTTTGATGCTGGTAGGTGCGCTGCGCGTGTACTCCATCTCCATTGCGACTACTCTCTTCCTGACTGCTGCGTATTTCAGTTTTGACAAATTTTCCCTTCATAAATAAATTAAATGCAACAACTATTAGACACGGCTGCAAGATAATAACTGATTATAGTATGAATAACGTGATTGAGCGAGTCGTAAGAGAGGAAGAGCCTAAACTGGTGAAGAAAATCAAGAATTACATCTATGATCCAGGAATGGTTATCGGGTCAGGATTCAGCTCAAATGTGTTCAAGGGGCATAATGAAGCGAATGGTGAAACAATCGCCATTAAGGTTTTAGAACTTAACAAAATTCAAAGCGAGGTGGAAAAGTATCTACTTAATAATGAGATTAATGCTCTCCGGGCTTTGAATCACCCACATGTACTTCGCACCATTGAAATACTTATGACTAAAAATAACGTGTACATCATGACTGAGTTTTGTGAAAGCGGTGATCTCCAGCAACTCATCAAGCAGAAGGGAAAACTTAGTGAAATATAGACTCTGCGGCTTATCAGGGATGTTGTGGATGGATATACCGCCATTGAGGAAAAACATATCGTGCATCGTGACTTAAAAACAGCAAACATTTTCTTGACGGGAAGCGGAGCAAGAATAGCTGATTTTGGGTTCTGCTAGTTTTTAAATTAAACCAAGAAACCGCAGTTATTTTATAACGTGGGTTCGCCCGCCTATATGAGTCCTGAAAGCTATCGTGAGAATATCTACAGTGCCAAAAGCGATATCTGGAGCATAGGCATTATTCTATATGAGATGCTGATGGGGGAAACTCCTGATAAAAATTTGACCTACTTAGAAATGAGCAGTAACCTCATGTCAGGCAAGATTAGTATCGGCAATAACGAATAAATTCGAAAGATATTGGCTGGGTGCTTCAAAAAGGAACTTAAGGATAGGTGCTCTCCAAGATAATTGCTGGATGCCATTGATAAGTAAATAGCAAGACTTGAAAGTAAAGTTGTATTCGCTGCGCAGCAAAACAATCAGTCGCAGCATAATTACAAGTCAGTCAGTCCTCATTCCACCATGCTTCCAAGTTCGCCTGCGCAAATAAATTATAGGCATAGTAGACCTGTGGGTGTCGTCAATTTACCTCAGAATTAATAGAATGCTCGTGGCCAATCCCCTTATCAGACCAGATTCGGAGCAATTATGACTCGAGAGGGCGATAAAAAAGGAGACAAATCTCCTTTAACCGGAGACAAAAAATTCTTGCGAGAGGATAACAAGTAAGGCGGACCTACACTGCGTATTAGAAATTTAACTGAAATGTTGGTGTTTCTATTAAGACAGATCAACTACATCGGCTAAACTAATCTGGAGAGCAATAGTTTCATGAGACTTATCCTCTTCCGCCATCGTAGTTATCTTGAGAGTTTGGTCGAAAAGATAGCTGCTGATGAGCGATTGGATCGTAATATCAATGATCCTCTCAAAAACTTTCACTACTTGAAGAGCAAATTCGATGACTCATATTTGCAAAAAGAAGCGCAATCAGTGAGTCATTCCTCTTCTCCACAAATACAGGCAAAACTTAACGAGCTTTCCAATCAATCTTTTCATGATGCCCGCAGTTTGGCTGTTTATTGTGCACTTAGTCTAGATGCTGGAAGGGAGTGCGAGAGAGTGTTCATGAATGGAGGTATTGATGCAGAAGAACTGAATAAAATAGGAGTGGCTTGGGATTATCTCTTAATTCAGGTGGAAATTATGGCCCTTTACGCTTTGGGGTTCAGCGTCGATGCTATCCTTCAGGAGTATATTTCGCTTGCCACCATCCTGAAGTAGCAGCCAAGAAAACAAGGAAGCTCACATTTCCAGCTCTTGAAGATTAAGCAAAAATTAATTGCAGAATAGTGTTAGAAATGGATTAGCGAATCAGGAGAAAGGAGAACTTCGGATGATCCATCGCAAGGATATAATTAAATGCCTAGTAATGCTGAGCGTAAGAGTTCAAACAACGGTTTCTTCTGATTTCACCATGGATCATATTTAAAGCTAAGTGAAAACCCAAACTTGTTGTTGGCTGATATTCAAGCATATTTCTAAATGTTATTATATTTGGGGCATACAAATCAGTTCAGGGCACGTTGCAAAAGTTTACGATATTTTTGAGTGATTGGAGAAGTTGGACCAAGCTACTTGAAAAATGACAACATAGTTTTGTTCGCTTTTTTGTCCTACCAGTCTTTGTTCACTTTCACGATTTATAACAGCAACTCAAGAGCCTCTTAAACCAAGTCATTAGTCTTATAAAACTATGATGCTTAGAATTTCAGCTGCAAATTGGAGGGTTATTTTTATAACTTATTTTTCCATTAATTCATCTCACTATTTTAAGATTTGGCTTTCTCAACTTCTTCACATAATCCCACCAAATTTAGATACAACTCTTTAAACTGAATAAAAATGGAAGTACTTCGGGTTTGTCGATATAGAAAGGCTCGTGAGGTTTCATGGTTTCAATCAATGCTTTGAGATGTGAAATTTTATCAAGCTAGCCATAGACAAGTGCAAGAAATATATCCCTCACATAGCCAAACTCCTCTTTAACATTAGTTGTCTTTAATGGGGTCAAGATAGTTTCAGCCTTCTCGTATTATTTGCTGCGTATCGCTTTTTGTCCTTCATTGAGTTGCTTCATAACTTCTTCTTCGGCACGGTCAAATTTAGACACCCTGCCTGCACTTTCTAAAAATTTGTCCAAATTTTAATCAGATATATCTCCTGTGAAAGCATCAACGGCCTTTCCTCCATAAACAAGATAGACAGTGGGTACTGACTTAATCTGGAAGATGTTTGCGATTTGTCCAAATTTATCAATATTTATTTTTAGCAATTTTAGCTTTCCTTCTGCTTTCTTAACCTTTTCCTCAAGTCTTGGGGTTAATTTTTTGCAAGGTTCACACCAATCAGCGTAAAAATCAATCAGCATGGGTTCTTGTGTCGTACTCACGATAGTACTCCAATCCTACATTTTCTAAAGCTCTATGATATCATCAACATGTTTCTTATAGAACTATTGACCCATTTGTTTAGCTTGCGCAACTTACTATTCGCTAATCTTCTTGACATCGCTAAAATTGAAGGTATAGCCTCCGCAGACCTGCTTATAGGTTGGAAGCAGTTTATAAGACCGCATAAAGGAAGATTTAGAAGAATTCTTAAACAGTAACTTGATGGCATGTTGATACTTAAGCATTCCCGTAATTATAGATCTTAATTAACTTTATATTTGATTTAACTATCAGCAATAATAATGGCTTTAATAAAGTTATCATAGATCAATAGAGGAACCGACGGCAGTAACTCACATGCCATCTCATCAAACTCTTTTGTTCCTCAATGCTCAACAGATCTTGCCATTTGTGCTTTTCAATTTACATCCATTGTTACAGCCTGTCCTACATATTAAACATACCGAGCAGTGCCACCAAATCCACCCCGATCGATGCCAGATAAGACAATGGTTCTCCCACATCCCATCCATACTTTGCATAAGTCACTGCAAAAAGGAAACCCCAGTTGAGTGACATGATGGTCAACATTCTAAATATGAAGATGTTGACAGGATTACCAACATACGAATTAGTCTTAAAATTTTCAAGTTGGGTGAGAAGAGAGTGTGATTTCTGTAAAGTTTATTTCATTTGTTGCAAGTCTTCTAAAACTTAGTTATCTGTAGGATCAATAAAGGTTGGGCTGATTGCTTCGCTTAAAGATTTGGTGTTTTCCCATTCATTTGCTAAGTCCATGATTGCCGAAGCAATGCGTTAAGGTAACTATATTTCAATAGACATACGTTGCGGTTGTTAGTTAGATTCAGATCATCACATTCAATTCCATAGCAACGCATCACAACCTTATTTTCTGCTTAATAAACGAATAAGTCTCCATTAAACAGCAGCGACATCATTGGTTCATTTCCAATTTATTCTGTAGATTTTTATATTTCAGGTGAAACTGTTGAACCCAGCAGTGACGGTTGAAAGTCAGATCCAATGAGAATAAGATTATCATTGACTGGAAAATTGAGTTTAATCTGAGAGAGCAGATCATTGACAGTGGCTTCGCCCGTCATAAAAAGAGCTACTTTTTGATCATGTGCTCGAGTTATTCTGAATTTAGTGTAGACATCCGTCCCAAAGCTTCTTGAAACTTTCAAAAGGGTGCGTATCATTATTTATATAAGATTATTGATTGAATTGAAAAGCAAAATCATCCTATTAATCAAACTCAAATCTAATGATGCAAATATCACATCTCGTATGTACGCTTATCACGCCATATACCACAAGTGTTATCTTTTGAACCAGTTATTATGGTGTCACCCTCGTAGTTAAACGAACAGGAGAATATCTAATCAGAATGGCCCTCTAACTACTGCAATAACTCGCCAGTTTCACTATCCCATAATCTTGCTATTTGGTCGAATCCAGCAGTCAGTATCTTAGTACCTTGAGGGTTGAATACAACTTTCGAGACATCCTTATCGTGACCTAGCTTACCCTAAAAGTACCCTATAATGTCAGCACGCACTCTGTCTCAGCCACTGAATAGATCTTACAAGTTGAATCCGCACTAGCGGTGGCTAGTTTTGTGCCAGTACTGTTAAATGCAATATCCAGTACTTCATCTTTATGACCAGAAAACACCTTAAGATTCTTGCCCATTCGCACATCCCATAATCTACAAGTACCGTCAATAGAAGAAGTAGCACAGTACTCCCCTGTAAACTAGAATTGAGTACATGATATCTCCTTCTCATGTCCTACTAACTGATGCACTGGTTCGCCAATTCGAGCATCCCATATAATTGCTGTTTTATCAAATGACCCAGTCAAAATAAGGTCACCATCGGAATTAAAATTTAAAGACACAAGCTATCCTTAGTGCCCATTGAGAGTTGAGTGAATTTTGCCCATCTCAACATCCCATAACTTGGCGGTGCAGTCCATTGATCCAGTGGCTACCAGTAATCCATTGGGATCGAACGATATAGCAACAACTTCTCCTGTATGCCCAGTATAAGTTGATAATAGTTTGCCTGTAACAGTATCCCAAATCTTAGCAGTTTAATCAAAAGACCCGGTACATACTCGATTGCCATAGGGAACATTAAAGCCCATACAATATACCGCATTCTTATGTCCCTCAAAAGAGTGAATAAGATTACCAGTATTGGTATCCCAAAGTTTACAGGTGCGATCGTAGCTGCCAGTAATAAATTTATCCCCATTTTTGTTAAAGCAACAGTTAGTGAGCGGAAGCACATGCCCCTTGAGTTTTTTCACTAACAGGAATTATTGTTCACGTTTTTCTTACATTTTGCCGATAAGTTCTAATTTTATACAGGAGTACTCTTGATAATGATTTTTATTTGAGGACGTTTGCTGTCAGTTATCAGGGGCTACTCTTACATTATTTATGTGATGAGTTAGTCGACGTTGGTGTCCTTGCTGAGATTAAGAAGGTCGATGCATTTAGATTAAACTTAGCCATTACTGCGGGTATACTCCAACGTTATGCCTGGAGGATAGTACCTGATCAATATTTTTTTTAACTTCATCTGATCTACGACCTAGTATTATATCTAAATTTGCATACTCTAAAAATGATGTAAATTATAGTAATAGCATAAAGCATTTGAAAATGGCAATTATTATACAGGTACTATTAATTGATTGAATTGAAGCAAATATATGCTATCAGAATTTTATTGATAAGAGTAATCAATGCTCAGATGATTGTATTCCTCTTTTATAAAAAATATCGGCGGCTTTCCTTGTTATTCCAGCAGTGACTATATCTCGATTAGTATATTGTGGGAATTTATAGAATATCTCTGAGTTTAATAAAATCTGGTATTCTCCTTCTTTAAGAATCAGACATTTTTAAAAAGAAGTTACCCTGCTCGTTAGTATATCTTGGCTCCTACTCTTCATCTTCCATTTCTTTTGACCTTCGGTAAAAGGAAGGCACAGAAAGCTGACTTCTTTTATAGATTAAATTAAAGTAGCATAGTCCAGCCAGTGCGAAAAACAGACAACTGATGTTAATTATCACTGAAATTACAAACAGTATGTTACTTTATAACAACCTCCATAAAGTATAGTGGTTGTGTACTGTCTTTTCCAGCACATCAATTGGATAGAAACTATCAATCAGCGAAAGCAAGCAAGCTAGTGTGTAAAGACCAGTTATAATCTATATCGCAAAAAATTTGGTCTTGTCGATGAGCTGATCTCGAATTGAAGGAAGTATTTGGATAAAACCCAACAATAAGGTAGCGATGATCCCAACACGTTGAGTTAGATCGTGCTATAAGAAAAAAACTACCAAACTGATGAGACCCAAGAAGATGAGAGGGATAAGAATAGTGAACACAAGTACTACAGGATCTTGATAAAGTACAAAGCAAAAATGTGTAAACTCACTGCAAAATACTTTCTTATCTGCCCTAGGTTTGACCATTTCTAATTTCTTTTCCTCTTTTGGCTTCGACGTAAACAGATGATCTTCATCTCTGTAGAAAGGTTTTTCTGATGATTAAACAGACCGCAACCGAGTTGACAGTTTATAGTCTCCATAGGTAGCTCCGAGCTAACTTGATAACCTCAAATGCTCACAATATAATTTAATGGACTCCTCCCTAATGTGAAAATCTTTGATAATTGTTCTGGGCTCTACTTTGGGCTTGATATCTTTCTCGCTTTGAGTTAGCCTCTTTAGTTTGAGGAAAGGTAGCCATTTTTAGAAAAAACTTTCTCTGTTGTTTGGAATTTATATTTTTTTTTAGCTGATGATTTGATAAATACTATCTTTATTGAAATCCATTGAATTGAAATATATTTCTTTCGTCTCTTTCTCAGTCCGCACCGTAATCTTATGCAGGCTAAAAGTGGCGATGAGGACCAGTTTTTAAAAAGGAGAATACAAAATTTGGGAGTACTTTCGGTTGATTGAAACCTTAAAGTCTCTGCGCACAGTTATCTTCATATCTTCGTTTTATTTACCGACGTTAATCTGTATATTTTAGCCTTTTTTGAGTTATAGTTGATCGCATCCTTTAATCTGCATGATGAGGCCAGAGGAGATATCGTTTCTAAGTTGATCAATTTATTAGTGTGAAACATTCTTGTTCTTAAAATTAATGTTGATTACCAGAGATCCATTAACTTGTGCTGTAGCATCTTTATAAGAGATATTCGTAATGTCTTTGATCTTCAGCCTCATGCAGTACGGCAAATAGTATCGCTTGATCTCAGCTCGTTTGTGTTCTTACTCCTGCTGCCATATCAAATTTTAGAAAAAGGGGGCAGATTATATTTTGCTGGCTGAAGAACGAATAGTAGACTCTGTGAGATTAATGGATTAGCTCTACTATATATTCAAGGGTAATGAGGGAAGTCTTTAATTTGACATATCTAAAAAATGATAGGATATAATTAATAAATTGAGAATCCCATAAATTAAGATCATAGCAAATCAGAATTTTAGAATAATGAATCATTATTTCCTCAAACCAAATTATCAATTCGTTAGTTAATAAATTCTCTTACCTCCTTGTTATTCCAGAATTTGCCATACTCTTCCAAGTATTTAGTGGGAATATTTAGGGTTTTTTTCAAAACCTTAAAATCCTCTCTATTGGAAGATTCATCATTTTATTTAACAAATTAAACAGTTCCCTATTTTTTTGTTTTATTTGATAATAATTATGGCTTATTGTTATAATCGCGGAAGGATGAAGGTTCAAGTAACTTGTATTTTTAAAAATATAATTTGAAATATAAAAGCCACGTTAATGTACACAGCAAGCAACTTATGTTTATCAGCACTGAGAAGAAAAACAATTTGTTACTACGCCATAATACCATGAACGTATAATAGTCTATCAACTACTCTGCTGACAGGTTGATTGGATTGAAGCTATCGATCAGTGAAAGGAAACACGTTAAAGTCGACAGGTATGCGATCATCTCGATCGCAGATATTTTGGTCTCATCTGTAAGTTGTTGGCGAATGGAAGGTATTAATTGAATAAAGCCTAAAAGCAGAGTAGCAATGATAGTTATACGATTAGTCAGATTATGCTACAAAAAATATACCACTAAGCTTAATATTCCCAAAAAAACAATAGGAATTAGTATTGAAAAGAGGTATATTATTGGATCCCGGTACAAAGTAAAGCAAAAATGCGTAAACTCACAATGGAAATTTTTTTAATTATTTTATTATTTTTTCCATTGTTTGGGGATATCAGAAAAGAGATTGTTCATATCTCTGTAAAGCGGCTTAGAAGATGATTCTACAGTTTTTAATTTGGTTGCTAGTTTATAGTCGCCATAAGTAGCTTAGTCTTCACTAGATAACATGACATGTTGACAATAAAGCCTACACGATTCGCTGCTAAGTCTTGCGAAAATGTCCTCAGGCGTCGGTTGTTCTTTGATATCTCCCTTGCTATCGGTTTGTTTCTTCTGCATATCAAGTTAAGAAACCAATTTTTTATTTTTTAACATTTTAGCTTATTACATTTTATTTTTTCTATCTTTGAGGATATTCTTAATACTCTCTTAATTAAAATTCATTGAGTTGAAGTAAATTTCTGTGGCCTCTTGCCATTTTTCTTGCTAAAACGTTTTTTATAGAATGATTTTGTGCAAACCGAAGGAGGCTATAAAAACTAGACGCTAAAAAGGTGAATAGAAAATTTGGGAATAATTCCTATGTATTAATACTTTGAAATCTTTTCTAACTCTTATAAAAATGTCTGAATCGCCTTCTCCTTTCTCAACAGTAATTTAGGGGCTCTTTTACAACTTTAACTGATCAGAATATTTGATTTGAAGAATAAGGTTTTCAACTACCTTTGCTTTAAGATTTAATATTTTTCCCCTAGTAGCACTCCGGGATTTCATCACATCATAAATGTTTTTAAAACAGATGTTAATTAGCAGAGTTCCATTAACAATGGCAGACGAATCTTTATAGGAAATTTCCCTAATGTCCTTAATCTTCAGTCTCATAAAATAGGGCAAGAAGTAGCGGATAGGTGATGAATTGTATTTATCTTCCCTTATTTGTTGCCAAACTTGACTTTATCTAAAACAAGCATCTTTTTTTAAATCCATCTAAAAAGTTGAACTAATTTTGGACTCTGTTTGAGGTAGCAAAGGAAACCTTGGTTCACTCTTCTATTTTTATAATTTTCCGGTGAAGTACGGAATCTTCGGGTTGTATACCTCTGGAGAGGAAATTCTTTAATTTGACATATCTAACTAAAAGCAATATATTTATTAAAAATAAATAAAGTAAAGTAACTTTAGTCATTATGATAAAATTCTTTGGGCGATTATCTCCAACGATATTTTTTGAAGACATCACATTTTAGTATTTAACGGGAACCAATAAAACAGAATCACATTCGATCGGAAAGAGGTTTAAAAATGATTGCTGTCCTTTAACATTGAGATATTATTATGTTGATCAATGGAGATGATAACTCATGAATGTCTAAGCAAATCAGAATTTCAAAATGAATTATTATTTTTTCAGATCAGTTTACCCCTTCGATTGTCTATAAATTTTCTGACCTATTTGTTATTCCAAAATTTGCTATACTCTGCCTCGTATTTTATGGGAATATCCAGGATATCTTCCAATATCTATTTATCTGGTTAATCTTTCTATTTCCTTGTTGGGTTAGAAATTTTTTTATTATAATTAAAAAAATTACAAAGGCTATATATTTTCATTTTAATTTGTGATCGTAGTTAGAATAATGGCCATTTTTTTTAAATATTGCGGAAGGATTAATGTTCAAGCAGCTTGTATTTTTAAAAGTATAATTTAAAATATAAAAGCCACGTTAATGTACACAGCAAGCAACTTATGTTTATCACCACTGAGAAGAAAAATAATTTGTTACTACGCCATAATACCATGAACGTATAATAGTCTATCAACTACTCTGCTGACAGGTTGATTGGATTGAAGCTATCGATCAGTGAAAGGAAACAAGTTAAAGTCGACAGGTATGCGATCACCTCAATTGCAGATATTTTGGTCTAATCTATAAGTTGCTGGCGAATGGAAGGCACTAATTGAATAAAGCCTAAAAGCAGAGTAGCAATGATACCAATACGATCAGTCAAATTATTGTCCAAAAAATACACCACTAAACTCAATATTCCCAAAAAGAAGATAGGAATTACTATGGAAAAAAGGTATGCCATTGGGTCACGGTATAAAGTAAAGCAAAAATGTGTATACTCACAATAAAAGTCGACTTTTTAGTTTTATTATTAGTTTTGAACTTTTTTTTTTTTTTATCTTTTTTTTTATCTTTGGGATCAGTGAAGAGATTGTTCATATCTTTGTAGAGTGGATCAGAAGAGGATTATGCAGTTTTTAGTTTGGTTGATAGCTTATAGTCGCCATAAGTAGCTTACTTTTCACTGGACAATCTCAATTACAGGCTATAAAGTTTAAGTGACTATTTGTCAATGTCAAGTTTTCTAAAAATATCCTGATGCCTCAAGTGTTATTCGATATATCTTTCAGCATTAACCCCATTAATTTATTATATATCTTGCGCATCAAGATAAGGCATCAATTTTTAAAAATGTTTTATTCTATTCGGTTGAAATTTATTATTTCTATCTCTAAGGCTTGGTTGAAGATTATCTTGCAGAATCGACTCAATACTCTCTTAATTAAAATTCATTGAGTTGAAGTAAATCTCTGTCTCTTGTTAGTTTCCTCTTTTGCTTTCTAGAGTAATTTTACGCAAACCGAAGGAGGCTATAAAAACAAGCTGCTCAAAAGGAGAGCAAAAAATGTTGGAATAATCCCGATGTATTAATACTTTGAAATCTGATCGCACTCTGATCTAAATGTCATCATCCTGTTTCCCTTCCTTAATATTAATTTAGTTATTATTTTCCAGCTTCAATTGATCAGAATATTTGATTTGAATAATAAGGTTTTCAACCACCTTTTTTTTTAGAGTTTATATTTGGGTTCGAGTAGCACGCTTGCCTTTCACATCATTCATGTTCTTGAAACAGATGTTAATTAGCAGAGTTCCATTCATAACTGCAGATGAATCTTTATAGGAAATGTCTCTAATATCCTTAATCTTTAGTCTCATAAAATAGGGCAAGAAGAAGCGAATAGGTGATGTATTCTATTTATCTTTTTTTATTTGTTGCCAAACTTGAGTTTATTTAAAACGAGCGTTATCTTTCTCATCAGTCTAAGGAGTAAAATTAATATGGGACTCTGTTTAGGGAAAAGAACCTGTCATTGGCTCACTCCTGTATTTTTTTAATTTCCCTTCTACGTAGGCATTCCTCGGGTGTTATACCTCTGGAGAGGAAATTCTTTGATTCGACATATCTAATTAAAAGCAATATATTTTATTAAAGATAAATAAAATAAAGTAACTTTAGTCATTATGATACAATTATTTAGGTTATCTCCAACTATATTTTTTGAAGACATCACATTTTTAGTATTTATCGAAAACTAATAAAACAGAATCACATTCGATCAGAGGACTGAGGCACCTTTATTGGCCCCAGATCATCGTAGTTTTACTTTTCACCCTGCTCGCCGATGTCATATGTGCCCCACCGCCACTCTGATATCTTTTTATAGGCCAAATAAAAGACTCTTAGCATTCCGTTTATAATAATCAGCACAAAGATGGTGTCCAACCCGAAACCAATATTCTAATAAGAGGCCTGGCTGAAGCTACTCATATCACTGAACCCAAATATTACAAGACAAAGGACAGCAGCAATCGATAGGAGAAGATTTTCCAGAATTCTTGTCATTAAGTATATGCCTTCCCTATATATATCGAGAAAAAAAGAGAAAACGGAGTCGGCCACGTTGGCGAAAATGAGAATAACTGGTCCTATGATTGATTGATTTATAAACAGACCAATGAAAACCGCATAGCTCAGATGGCGGACTGCCCGCATAATTGTGTAGAGATAGTACTTGGGCTCATCAGCCACGCTTGATATCTTCAGATAGAATAGGTCATGGTACAGATAACGAAAAGAGTTTACGTTAGTCGTGAAATGCTTTTTAAATACGTAAATGGTCACAACAATGGGCCATCCCGCACTAATAATAAAAGCAGAAGCGCATATTATCAGATTTACAATTTGACCGTTGGATGTAGCTGAGAAATTGGTGAATTGCATCATGGCTGCCCACATAATGGTCAAAAACTGATATCTCCATATCTGATCGAAGTAGGCTAATGGCCTGACTGGTATACTCCGAAGAAAGCGAATAAATATACTTGTTGAATTTCTAAACGCAGGTATGAGGATATAGACTAGTTTCCATATAATGAACCATCCAATGTAAATGGCGTTAATGATGAGAACAGGATAAATTGAGCGTAGAAAATATACATCGATATTATATTGAGTAAAGATATAATTGGAAGGAACTAAAATCCCATTAAAGAGACTATTTTATATGGATTGAATATTTGAAAAATAGTTTAGGTGTTCCATTCTAGTGGCGCTGGAGAGAGGTATTTTCATACTGGGAGGCAACAGTCCTGATGTGATATAGATATGCAGATAGATAATTTGCATCATCAGCAAAAATTATTCAAAAACAACCCCAACCCCCAAGATAACGCACAAGATCATTGTAATAAGTGTAAACCATGTGAAGAAGTGAAAGAAATCAGCCATTTGAGACATTGATTTGCGTGTATCTGATTGCACATCATCGTATCTGCTGACTGGAATGCTTTGACTGGAAGAAATCAGCTGGCGAGTCACATTACCATCCTGAGAGTAAACCAACCCTCCTTCTGTTGTATTAGCAGATAGAGTACTATTAATATACGAAAACCCAATAGGCAAAAAGAATTTTATATACCCATTATCCAAAAGCGAGTTTTAGAGAATTGTAACGTTTGGAATATAATTTTGATCAATACTGAATCCGAATGAATTTGCAAAAGTGTCTGCTTATTAACTTTATGTTTGATTTGTCGAGTTTAAGAGAGTTATTTGGTGATTAAAAGTAACCCAAACATCTAAACCAGTCTGAGTGTTATTATCTGAATACATAGGCAAGACTGTTAGGCCAAAATTTAGACCAATAGTCTAGCAATTTAGACAATTTCCCAAAAAAACCTAAAGCTATCTCACAAATATGCCTTAATCGGTCGAAAAAAGAGTAACGGTAACTTGATCAGCAGAATGATCACTAACTACGACTTGCAAAGTCCATATCATTTAATTGCCTTGGCCTCCGCAAATATTTGCACCGTAGGCATTGGTAAAACTGTTGTTATATGTAATCGACATTAGATTTGGAGAAGTTATTGTGATAGAAATGAATAGAGAACTATTGATATTGGCCCATTGATCTACTTTGAAAAGATTTAGCACCAAAATTAAACCTAAGTGACCTGGGAAACCATTTAAAGTATAAGAGATAGTTGTAGGTACTGCTTGAGTTTTATTGGGCTTTTGGGCAATTCCTAATAAGTTGGTATAGTCTTAAGTGCAATTATAACTAACGAGTGCTTCACTTCCACTCCACGAGTTGCTTGCAACTTGTCCATTGTTAAGGTCACTTGCATAAAACGTGTACCCACTCTGTGATGTAGGCGTACATTTGCCTCCTGCTAGCCCTAAAGCGAGCCAGCAGTTACTGCACTCTGTGGTCGCAAAAATTTAACTTTGATTTAACATCATGCAAGCAGTGCAGTTGCTATTTTGATTTAGAATAGCTATAGTATAGTTAGTTGGGCATTGACTTGTACAATTAGAGCTTAAATTATTGTAGAAATTATAGAGACAGGAGATACAAGTTTGGTTGTAAATAAAATCTGAAAGTTGAAATTGATCAAAACAGTCAATGCAGGCATAACTACTTGCACCATTGCATTGCTTGCAGCTGGAGTAACACTTTACACAAGTCGTAGAATTTCGCAAAAAGTACCCGTTTGCACAGCTGCGACAATTCAAGGATAGTGAGAAGAAAGGTCTACATTGTGTACAAGCAGTAGTTTGCTGTGAACTGAAACTGCATTAAAGACAGTTCTAAATGCATTGATATTGTATTATAACTAAATTCACCATATAAAATTATTCGCTTGCCGTAGACGAGCCAATAACAATGAGTGAAAAATTACTTAGCACAGGTTGATTCATGAGGTCAAACTTAAGTTATTGAGCAAACAACTGTGCAGCTCCGCTGTCGGATGAATCGAGGGTGGAGGTTAATTTATCAAGGGAGGATAAAGTTGAAAGTGCTTGACCATTTATCTTCACTGTAATATTATTAAGATTATTAGCATAATTTTGACTGTATAGCAAATAAAATTTAACCAAGTAGCTTTGGTTGTTATTTAGCTGCATACTAATATTCATCACTTGGCTTTGGCTTATAGCCATATTCATGAATTTATTATTTGAGCTATTTACAGGGCTACCTGTGTTGATATGAAAATTGCTATTGAAGATTAAATAATTACTAGGAAAGTCGCATAGGCCAGTTGATGAGTTTAAAGTTGAGTATGCTTAGCACAAAAGGCAAGTACTGACTCCAGAACATGTGTTGCACCGATAGTCGCAAATATTGCAACCATAAACAGCAGTGTTATCTACATTGTATTGTGGATAGAATCCACTAAGACAAGTATTGCAGTTATTTGTATTGGAACTGACAGTAAATCCACTGCATCCGCCCTCAACAGTGAATCCCAATAAGTTCCATACAACCAAAGATCCTCCAGGTTGATAAAAATTTAGCATTAACTGTTGAAAAAGCGATCCTGTTGAATCAACAATAAATTCATACTGATACACAAATCCACATGATGTTTATACCAAACTTTTGTTTTGGTACGATGTGTTTCTCGAGGTGATAATCGAGTTAGAGTTGAGGACATCAGTAATGGTTAGAAAAAGAAAAGGGATAGGTGTCACTGATGTACTGTTATAGAGACCGACATCAGATATGGCCACTGTCAACTTTATTATCAGATGTTTGATTCCCTGTGCCGAAGAAAATTGCAAAGATTTTGTAGCGTTGAGACTGCCACTGAAAGGACCAATTGAATTGTAAGAAGTGGCTAAAGTTTGTGCAGTACCATTAACACGATTGATTAGTGAGCATTGAGCAGATGGTGGAGGCGTTGGAAGTGACCAGTTGTAGAAGGGACCTTCTTCTTTATAAAAATTCTTAATTAGAGTATTTGTACGTAATAGCTATCTGCTGTATTCGTACAATTCGCACCATTATAGTAAGTGAGGCATGGATATACAGTACCTGTACTTTGATTGAGTGGAAGACAAATTTGAGGTGTAAGCGGTGAGCAAGCAATGCAATTACCAAGACAATTAGATACAGGGGTTTCGCCAGCAACTCCTAGAAGTAAGAAAGAAAGAAATATTATTGCGAATCTCGATTGGAACATTTAAATTAATATTGCCAATTACAAATGGCTGGTGCAAGATTAATAATAAGTAAAATTTATAATATTCGAAGAAGGCTAGAGTTGCAGTAAATAAGAATATCAAGAGGTCAAGTTTTAGACTAATGGTTAGATATAACTTTAAATACAATATTCTTATCGCTATTATATTTGATAAATGCTGGAAATTAATGTTATAAAACGAGGAATTGTCACAGACTTAGAAGGAACAACTTCGCTTTAGTATCACACTACTCAGAGAAATTCTGAACATTGATTAGTATTTACTTTAAGCATTGCCACCAGCTCCAGACCCTTATTATATCTTCACTCAAATCATTAGAACCAAAATGCCCTCCGAGAAGGAATTGCAACAGCAAACTGTCGAGATACTTGCTTCTTGCTTCTATAATATCGCGATAAAGAAGGAAACTAAAATTCAGTCTCTGGAGATTTATTTTGATAAGTATTTACAGATAGTTCAGTTTATGCCTGTTATTGTGCGATTCTATGAAAAAGTTAAAAAATGGGGAATAAAATTGGAGCTAACTTAAGATCTAACAATCAGCAAGAAGGAGCTTGAGGAATTATTAAAATAGATTACTGATAGCAACGAACCAAGATTAGAATTACTTCACTGGCGTTTAAGCTTATGTGGTCTAATATTGTCGATAATATTTAAAAAAACTAAGGTGGAAAGGTCTGTAATTATTAGTCTCATGAAACGATATAGCAAATTAAAGGGACAAGCAATGTGTATGGCTGCTGAAACAATAGTTAAAGCTTTTTGTTGTATAATTAGCTCTCTAATGAAAGAGAAAAACTAAAGTTTTACTTTTTTCCAAATGGAATTATAAAAGATATATCATAAGTAGGGTTTGTAAAAATCAATATCTTTAATAATTAAAAAACAATTGAACTAATGCGAATCTTATTCCTCTCAAAATTTATTTAGCAGATCGTCCAAACTCCAGCATCCAGTCGTTAATAGCTTCACAGGAGTGAATAATACTTAAATAAAAACTACTGTAGTGAAAGGTTCAAAAAAATTAAGTAATTTTCATAATGAGCATATTCAGCAACAAACCATGAATCAAACAAGTCTTATGCCTTAAAAAAATAAAATTGTAAGAAGTTTAATCAAGAAGAAAGATAAAGAGGAAAAACTCTTTAAGACCGTGGACATGTTTTTGACATCTAGGCAATCAATTCAAGCAAGAACAATGGAAACCTTTTCCAATGGTTTTAAAATTAAAATCAATCCCACACAAACATTAGCAGCATCAGTCCACTAAACATCCCGTATCGGCTGGTTTACCCAAAAAGCAAAGTAAACTAAATAAATTTCTGATACTAAACAAATGAGTCTTCATAGAAACTGTTCCACTCACTCGGCTGGATCTAAGAGATGGCAAATTAAAAAAAGGAAGTAAGCTTACCTCCAAATAAAATAGAAAGATAAAAAAAATTTAGGAATCAGCGATACTCAGCTGGCTGATTAGATGTATGCCATCTCAGTAATTGGATTCGAGAGATGCAAAATAACTTTCTAAGAGATTCTTTTAGGAGAAGGAAAGAATACTAAGAATAAAGATGAAAATAACATTAAGTTTACAGGAGCAGCCTAGGATAATGAGTTCGGAAGCATGCACCTCACCTTTTTGACCATTTTTAACCAGGAATTGGCCTGCCTATCAATGAAAATACGAAAATTCGGCAAGCAGGGCTATCTTGTCAGTTGTTCAACCAATTCTACCTTTTGTCATAACTCAACTAGACTAACATTTAATATCGGCATGGGCGGCAGTCAACGAGTAAGCACCGAAGCCACAGTTGAGGATATTCACTATTCTGTTTAAAATTCAACTATTTATTACGAGGCTCTTCAGGAGAGAGTAGAAAGAAAAATTGGCATGATGGAACTTCAGGCAATGGAGTAGCTTTTCAGAGAAAGAGCAGGCTATTAATTGAGCCAGCAACAACTAATCAAAATTTTAAAATCAGTTGACCTAGTTGAAAGCGAATTCTTCTGGTATTATACTAAGAGTAGCTATATCAATGGTTCTAAACTTTAAAAGAGGAACGAAATATAGTTTTAAGACCTGTCAGCTTTCGCAGTAAGTTTAGGCAAGTTCAAAAGTGATTATGACAGTTGTTTAAATGAAATAGTTCAAGTTTCTAATATGCCTTCATTGATATAAACATGTGTGTACCTCTCGTACGGAAGATTGGTGGTGCATCGTTAATTTCGAAGTATCAAAGGCAAACTATATTTAGAAGTTATAAGCATATCATAAGATGTTTATAAAAGTTTTAAAAGAGTTGATAAAAAGCCCCATTTTGAGCATACCATTCTGGAAAGAAAATTATATAATTTAGATAAAAATAGGATTTTAAAGAGAGGATTCACGAAAATAAATTTATCTTAACTGCTGCCATCGGAGGACGTCTTCATCTTTTTCATGAAAAATATCGTATAGAACTTCATCGAAATAAAATATATCCATAAAATACTTGCCAAATTACAAATCATCAACTATGAAGAGAACAGATAATACTTGGAGGAACAAAATATTTTGCTCTTCCCCACCTTTGGATTATAAATTATTACTAATAGTTAATAAATTTAGGAATCATTTGACATCAAACCAACACTAGAAGAACCTATTCGTAATCTTCGAGGAGTTATTTTGCTGTATTGTGAAGTCTATCGGATAGAGCCCAAGCTAAATATTGAAATTAAAAAGAATCATACAGTCAAAATTAATCATCTATTATATATAGCTCATTAGATTGGCCTTAAAAATGGAGTGAACATTGTCAAGCTTTACCGTGCTCATACAAATTCAACTTATCATCTGTTTCTTTATCATCAGGAGCCAACTCCCCTCACCCTTATATCCACTCCCTTCCATAATAAAGTAGCTCTTAGAAGCAACAACCTCCTGATTAGTAATTTGATTAGAAATGAGCAAAGACAATAATTAATAACAGAAGATTATCTTATAGTTGCTAAGATAGTAATTAAGATTTAAAAGAGATACTGCTATCTCAGCATATCGGAGTGTCAAAGTATTCTAAGCTGGAGGTTAAATCTATATTGCCCTCTCACTCAAATGCAGAGCTCAACTTTCTTTGATTAGGAAGTATTTCTATAATGCATGACTTTGTGGGGAAACAATGAGAATATGTGGGTGAAATGCCTCAATTCAATCCAAATAAACATGGAAAAAGCCACAATAATAATTGGATCTAGATAATTGAAACTATTTAACAGTTACAAGAGAATGTATTTTAATGACTAAAGACTAGTTGGGTGTATAGAGCTCATTTAAATGGAAGAAAAGCTATCATATCTAATTACTAATTTTGAAATAGGGTGTCTTTCTATTGGGTAAGTTGAATAAATGCTGTTTATAAACAGCAGACAAGTTTTTTCGACAATTCCATCAAACAAATTAAAGATCAATGCTTATAATCATTTGATTGTGAGATTGTGCAAAAAACTTATCAGCGGAAGATTACCTTCAGTCACAATATCTGCTGATTATTTTCAAATACAGGAACATTTCTAACAAAAATGAAAACTGAAGAATAGATGATAATATGAGGTATAATATCACTTATAATATTATCTTTATATAATTCTATAATAATCTTTACTTAGAGAGCTAACTTAATTATAAATGCTATTACCTGGTGGCATATGCGAAGTATAGGGATATGTTTGTTTAATTAAAACACCCTTAGTTAATTATGTCTTTTCTCAAAGCAGTTGGTCTGAATAACTATTTGATTTTGTTTATTGTAATATCCATTTTTACCATTTAAACTAGGATTGTATATAATAGATAAACTGCAATAATTGATCATTATTTTTAAAATTGGTCTATACTATGAATTTGAAAGTGTCATTCCAGGTCAATTTCATGAGTATCATCTTTTTAAGGGTAAACTTTAAATAGGGCTATTATTTTTTGTAAGTAGATTTATACTCAATCAATAATTATTAGAATACAATAGTAGATTTGCCATCGCATGCACAGCTTTATCGATTCAGACAGCGATCAGGACATGCCTTCTCCTTCAATGTTTATCCCCGGAATGGAATAACCTTATTCTTTTGATGAATTTCAATTACAACTAGAGTCCTCCATGACTGTTAAAGGAAACTTAGGAAAGGAATCAATTGATGGTTATACTTTAAATTCAAGCAAAGACGGAAAGAAAAAGTTAGCAAGTTCTAAATCGAGATAAAAAAAGAAAATTTATCTTGAAAGTCTAGAAAGGGAAGTTGAAGGCTTGGCGAAAGAAATAGAAGCCACCTAAAATGAAATTTCGAAATGCAAGGACAAGCTATTGGACGCCAATCGCATTTCAAACAATGTCCTTATCTCCTAACCCAGAATTTGAATTAGCATGGACCAATATTTACAGAACTGGAGGTTGCATCCAAATAGGAAGACATTGATTTGGATAAAATTAATCTACTGCTGGACCTCATACAGGTAGTTATTAGACAATTCAGAATCGAATTGGAGCAAATGCCAAGGAAAGACAAGCAAACCTCGATTATAATTTTAAGCAGATTGTTAATTTTATGTTTCCTGCTATGCATCGATATTTCATGAGAGCTGCTGTCTACGAATGTGACATATTTTAATAAAATAATACGGAAGAAAAACTGATTGATTATTCTTAAAAGTGGACTCGGGAAATTTATTCTCGAATTCATTTGAGTCAAGACCAAATTGATAATATTAATAAGAGAAAATCGGAATTGGTCAATAAACGTAGATAAGCAAAGACTCATATTCAACGACTAAAAAAGACTAAAGAGGAGCTCAAGTAACAATAGTAAAAATTCTAACTAGCAATAAGTGACATTCGATAGAGTATGACTCCAATTCAATCAGCTTTAATAACAGTTTTTGGATAGAAAAATAAACTGCGCAGATAATTTTCTATGTTCACTAGTGATTTTTAAGAAATGGACCCGGCTCCTATAAAAAAGATTAAACGGTAGGAGTGATTCTATAATTTTCTTATGCTTATTTCAAGATCACTCCTTATAATTATTATCATAAGATAAATCCATAAAGGACGCATGCATAAATTTTAAGACAAATCGTTACAGAGTTAGTATGATTCTGACAGTCATTTCAAAGCTCATGTGGATAAGGCTGAAGTGGAGTATTAGCAATATGTTGAGAAAGCTAAATATATGGATAAAGACCAGATTATGGATGAGTCTATGTTGGAAAGATTTATATCACGGGAAAATCAAACCATATATTTTTTTTATGGCTGTCAACAGCCCATTCCGGCCAAGGAGAGAACAAAACTCACGCTTAACTTTATTAAGTTGTTTCACATTTAGTACTATTTGTTTTATATAGACCCAAAGAAAGATTTGTTTTTGTCTATTTCAACCACAAAACACCATCGTCAGACTATTTTTTAGAGTTCAAAAATATTTTTATGCTTCTTCCCCTCAGAATAATCGACAAAATGGATCAATTCATTCTTGTTAAACCCTATTTTTACATCAAGGCAGTCAACTTTATACGATTAGGAGGCGTCATTCAAAAATATTTTGGCAAACATTACTTAACGATTTAAACTTGCACAGATTTATGCAAAATATTGAATATTAAACCTCGCTAATTTGCCAGTTTTGTTCCTGAAATGTTCAGTGAATAATTTCCTCCTGAATATAAGAAGAAGCCTTCGCTGCCTACTTACCGTGTAAATTTAATTGGTCAAAATATGACTGATTCTCAATTAAATGACAGACAGTAATTTTAGTTAACCATACAATCATTAATAAAAAAGTAAGTGTATAAACTGTAAAATTACTAGCTTGGATAGTTGGGTATTCCAATCATCTTGCAACTACTGATTTCCTACTTTCACAATAAACCTGAAGAACTCAATAAATAGGGCATTTTTAGAAAATGTGTGTCTATTGACGAATAGTCTGAAACTCTCACTGAACTTAGTAAAAGAAACTATGAATATTTATAAAGCATCGAAAATCCTTTTTTAATTGCAGTTCTCATAAAAAAATTCTTCCATAACCTAAAATAACCTATAATTCCCTTTAAATCTTTTCCTTTGCTAATGCATGACCAAGGAGTAACCAATAAAAAACTGTTTATCAAGGACATTGCAGCAACATTTCCTAAATTAAATAGATTGACCTTAATTTTTCTAATTGATTTTCTTAAAAAAGATGTGATTGCTAGAGAACATTTTAATAAAATGTCATTAAACAACGTAGCCATTTGTTTTGCCCCGTGCTTAATGAGACCAGAGTAAACAGGTACAAATTCTACTGCCGATCTGCTCTATGCCACCAAAGCAGTTAGTATAGTCAATACAATGATAACAGAGATAGATTTCATATTTGGAAGTGAATAGGATAGGCAGAATCTATTTAAAATGAGCGTGATAAATCACAACAAAAAGTTTCAAGAGACAATTAAAATTTAGCTGGCGATGGATTGCGATGACGAAAATTCAAGCTAGATTATCTCAAGTGAGGAAAATTAAAAATCAAAGATTAAAAAAAATGAAGTTGCATTGAAATCTGAAAAATAGGGTCAATAGAAGAAAGAGCGTAAGAAGTCTTTAAGTTAAGTATCCAACTAAATAAAATAAATATAAAACAGATTTGCTCAAAGGAAGAAAGAGACTAAGAATGAGACTAAATAGACTAAACCTGTTAAGTATCAAAGTGTAATATTAATGGACTTCCCAGAAGAAGACACCACATCTTTTACTTTGGAGGAAGACTAGTAGAATGGAATATCTTACATTGAAAAGATTGTAAGTCAAAAATCATAGCAATCTGCTACTTCAAAATATGAACCAAAAAATCAGCATCCACTAAAAGGGGGCTAGCCTCCTCTTCCATATTCAAAGGCTTCGATTGCCAGGAATAATCAAAAATTAAAGTGAGAGTTTGATCCTTTATCTTATCTTAATAATTCAAATTGTTTTAAGGTATGAGCCAAAGTTTGTTGAAATCTATACTACAAAATCAAATATCAATAACTTTATTAAACTCATTATTTATAATGAGAAATTTTTTAAAGTCATAAGCCACTTTTGATACTTACGAGCATAAGCAGACTAACCTTCACATACATAACTGCCCAACTTGCCGCTGCAAGAGTCCATAGAATATATCGTATACTCACTTTTATTCAGAAAACTTAGTAACTGTTTAAGTCAACCTATTTTGCAATTTCATAATACTACTCAAAACTTATACCTTACGCGAGACTATAATGATAATATCAAAAATGAACGATTAACATTTGCTTATAATAACCGTTTTGAAAATAAAATACACTTCAAATACCCAAATGAATTAGCATTGCCCAAAAGTTCAAGTCCAATGAACATCAAGTTTTCATATGTCAGTCCTCCAACAAAATATAGAAGATATAACAGCAATGATGCCAAATTTAATACTAAAAAATTTAAAGATAAGCATTTTCCACACATTTATCGAGATGAAAGCAATGATGAGCCTGTTAAAAAAATTATAAAAAACATAAATTCTAAAAACCCCTTCTTAGAGATCTTTACAAACGAGTAAACTCCACAGAAGCATAAAATACTAAAGATGAATAAAGTTAAACAAAAACCGGAAGTCAGTCTTTCCGATTAAAGTAGTTAAGCAAAACAGTAAAAATATCAGCAGAATATTCTGCAAAATAGCTCAAACTATAAAAATGACTCAGAGTTGAGAGAAGAAAGAAAAACGCCAATCAACGCCCTCAGAATGGAATTTGATCAAAAACTTAATTCCAAACATTTGTAAAGCAGTCAAAGTTACTTCAGCAAAGAAGAAGGCATCATACCAAAGAGTATTGAGTTAGTAAAAAGTTAGCATCTTAAATAATATAGCTATGACAATGCACCAAAAATATTTGAAAACTCTCCTCAAATTCTTTAGAAAAACAAATTAGAGAGCATTTTAAATGGTCAGAAAATAGTTCTTTCAAATAAATTTAAAACTGTAAACTCTATTGATATTTACGAATAGAAAAAATATGGAGACAACTCATCTGAAAAAATATTTCCAAATAAAGAGAAGGATTGTGATATCAGCGTGAAAATAGGGAGACAATAACATTTTTTAATCTAATAATAGAGGCACCAAGCTAACCGTGATTAATAATTGGCCAACAGTCTAAGCGAGCAGCTTGAGCTAAACTATGACTATTATATTCCAATGAATGATAGTGATAGGTCACTCTCTGTCAACGTCACCTTATGATTTATCTTTATTTATCCATCAATTAGCTATCATTATTGAAATAAAACGATTTAAATATCTAGAAAGTATTCAAATAATGTTAATAATCTGCTGTATGATATTTATGATGTATAAATATAATAAATACTAAGGTGTCATTTTTGTTTCAAAAGTATAAAGCATAATATTTATTCTTCTATTTTAAATATTTGTAAAAAATGAAGTTATTAAGGCAATATCATTGCAATCAAAATCTATGTTTGTGTATGGTTTTGATGCGTCTCTTTTGTCTTTTCAATTGCAAATACTCATATTATATAGTCTTTGTTACCAAATTAGCTATTTCCTGATGTTTAGAAGATTATGACTTACAGTTAATATTTATTTGGCCAGTTTAGTTTATTTCTGACACTTCTACACTAGATTATAACATAACTTACTCATAAGGATGGAGAATTCTATTCAGAATCTATAATTTACTTTCATTTCTTTACTTGAAGTTTATGGAGATTATGTATTCGATATTCACCAAATTTTTATGTAAAACCTTTGCAGATATGTTATGATGGGGATGAGTGTTAGATGTAGATATAACCTTAAAGGGAGTTCTCTTTTCATCTTAATTTGAATATAGTTAGATAAAAAAGTCAATGAGATGATCATCCTCGTCGTAATATATTTTATCTTCGATCCACTTGCTGATAGTGAAAGGAGCGAATTGCCTCATGAGGATGTACCAGTGATACAAATTAGGATTGGACTTCTTCTCTGGATACTCTAAATTAAGATTATCTTTACTTTTGGTTTTATTTAGAAATTGAAAAACAATGCTATCAGGATAGCCTGGAAGATTATTACGACTCAAATAGGGATACTTGTTCAATCTGGCTTATAGTTCGGACAGTTTAGAACTGCGTTATAATAATTTCATTAGTTTTCGATATTTATTTATTATAGAATTCATTAAACTTCAAATTAATATTCTTTTTTCATATTCCTTCTATTTTTAGCTGATAAAGCTAATTTCAGCTAGATTGTTGCATATCCTTGCTTTTAGTCACGCCCTGAATCATTAGCTATTAATCTAATATAAGTTTATCGAATGCAATTCTCCATGAGGACAAAATATTGAGGTTTTTTTGTCTAAATCAATTAGCAAACGATCATTAATTTTGATAGAAAATTTTGATAAAAAAACTAATAATTTCTTTTTGTTATTGACCTCAATCGAATTATATTTTGTTTATTTTGTTTGATCAATTATTATATGAAAATAATTCTTTGACAGTATATGGAAGATTCTTGAAAAATAATAATAATTAAATCATATATCCACACTAGGACTAATTAATTTCCTTAAAATGCGATAAGATCATGCATCAGTTTGTTTTGATTATTCAAAAAAAATAAGTAGCAAAAATAACTTAATTCTCTGATTTTGCTATTCATGGCTATTCAAATTAAATTTAAATTTTTATTTCTTGTTTAATGAGTTAAAACTATGAAAGTTATCAAACAGGCATGATCCACACAGGTTACAGCAATAGTCATATAAAAAATAAGCCTTAGTATAAAAACTTAGAACATGAACAAAAGCGAACCCCTCTATATTTCAATTATGAATCTTCCTCAAGTGATTATCAAGCCGATGAATTGAATTTTAAGGTTCATTAAATTTCTGAGAATTAAGATAATCTTTCTAATCAAATCACAACTAATCATAATACACTTAAAAAACTTGTTGAAATGATCGATCATAAGTCCACACCTAAAAGCAATGAGTTTTTATCATTCAATAAAAATGTTTCAAAAAGAAGAAGCACTGAAAGAAGCAATAAATCGAAATAATCTAGAGAGATGTGTCAAACTAAAGAGGATTTGATTGAAATAAAGTATAAATTGAATTAAGTCATGGAGTTAGTCAGCAATAAAATTGAAAAAAATAAGCATTGCTGTCCTCATTCAAAAATAAAAAGAGTTTCTGATCTGTAGGATGTCAAAAAACTTCTTTTCTCTTTCGGACAATAATAGGAATCAAAAAACCGTAATTCAAATGAAGCCGCAAAGCTTAATGATTCGACGGTGATGATATGTATCCCAAAAGATGCTCATTAAAACAAAAATACAACAGAGATCAACGGAAATAAGGCTTATTAGCCCTAAAAGCTGAATTTAAACTGTCCTTAAATTCAGGAATACATTTATCTTAAAAGTTCATTTGATCGATAAAACTCTCCTTATAAACCATAAAAAACTCAAATACCCTAAAATACAGACAGTAAACAAAATAATTTTCTAAGTATGCCTCTATAGCATTCTTTTTTCGTTCAAAATATTTTCCCTTTAAAATTAAAAAATTAATTTACCATTTCAAATCATACTTATAGTCCAAATATTTCTAATTAATATAATTCCACAATTAAAATAAAAAGAAATAAACCACAAGAATAATCCCTATAACCATTACAAATATCTCACAATTAGTTATATTCACACAAAAATTATGTGAATGATTACAGTGCTAATCCTTAAAGAACAGAAACAACAAATGCCTACTAAATTCAAAAAATAAATAATATTCCTAAATTTACTTGGAAAGATCAAAACAATTCTTGTAGTATCCCAAATTTGAATCGATATCCCATTCATATCAATAACAATATAAAGAGAAATGAATTTTTATCAAATAGGCAAATTTCAAATGCTTCGTTAATAAAAAGATCAATTGTTTCAAGCCGTCCCTTCACTACGTTTGATCGAAGCTAATCATTACCGAATCGTTTATAAATTTATCAAGCTCCTTTTCCAGTGACGCTCAATATCAAAGTTCCACAAAGTCATTATAAAACTGTTAATCCTAATCAATTCGCAAATTAATTTAACCAAAATATGCAATCATAATCACATTATTATGCGCCTTATTTAGATCTAAAGTAGGATGTTTGTAAAATTCAATCTTCCAAATCCTCATCAAAAAATAAGAAAAAATTTAGTTTTAACGAATACATGCGCAATAATAAAAAGTCTATGACAGCAAAAAATAAACACAATATAATTCCCTTTGAATTAATTAAAAAATAAAATTAAAGTAAAATTGGTATGCTATCTCTTCCCAAGTCAGTGCATAAATCCTCATCAACTTTGTAAAACCCCTTTAATTTTTTTAATGTGAATGATAGGAAAAGATAGGGTAAAAATTCAAGAGATAATAAAGGAAATTAAATGATGATGCGGAATGGATTGAATAAGATTGTGTAAATGTCAGAGGAGAATAATCAAAATTCTCTGATTAAGGAGATGGGGTATATTGAAAGTGATGAAAGTGAGATTGATTATCACTCTAAGCTTCCTCATGCAAGCAAATTTAGTTAAAATAGTAGACATAAGCTTAAAAAACGGGGCATTCAACTTACAAATCGAGGGTACATGAGTCAGTATTTTAATAAACGATGATAGTGGGCTTATAATATTGTGAATAATTGAATTTGATTACAGTTTCTAAAACAATTGGCTCTTATTGCATTATATCGATTCTTTAATTGCTACGTAAATATTCAAAGTTAAATCATTAAATTGGATTTATGATTGTTTTATGAATTCTATAATATATTAATTGATGCTGTCTTTAAAAAAATATCAGAAGCAGGGATAATCGCCAAAAATACTCAATTTCTAAATTCCCCTTGACAATTTACGAATTTTAAAAGGAGAAGGGTTGGCAAGCCGTAAAATAAAGAAGCTACAACTTTCTGATCGCATGAAACAATCAAAGATCGTTAACATCCTAGAAAATCTTTAATTTTAAAATTTAGTTGCTCCTAAAATATCTTCTCCAATACAACACTAATAATAACCATCGAAAAATGGAACTAACCGAATGAGTTCTTACCTTGCGTACAAGCAACAAAAAATCCTGAAAACCAAGCATAATAACAAAATTGGTTTTTTAAAGAAAAAATATATCCAGAAAAAATAGGCGTAACACAGTATAGAAAGATAATATTACTCGGAGAGGTAAATTTGCACTGAAGGAGAGATGAGGAATCACAAAAAGGCAAATGTTATCGAACTGAGAGCCAATGTTCCTACAGATAAGGAATTAAGGGAAAGTTTGAATAGAAGAGAAGTTTACATGAAAACTTCAACAGGAAAGAGATAAAAAGTGAATACAAATATGTATCTAGGAAAGATTAAAGCAAAACTTGATTCAAACAACTCTCATTAATCAAAGATAACTATTTCCTTTGCCAGATTTCCTGAATATCTTTAGTCTCAATCAATTTTTCCTATAAGATCATTTTCAACTCCTTTAAATCTTCCTAGACGTTCATAAAATCACCTAAACTTTAGAAGGCATAGTTTAAAAAAGCAAAAAAGGACACTATTAGTAACCCCTAATGATACAAACTCTTTTCGCCCTTGGACATCTGACAACAGTGAGTTATAGTAATGATAGGACATTTATTAATTCTTTATTCATCATTGTATAATTTTGGGGTTGGGGTTGGGGTTGGGGTTGGGGTTGGGGTTGGGGTTGGG
>Ga0302186_10000510_pt1 | contig 34820 bp, 31 predicted proteins | sample II_Bog_E1_2_FD_198782 | JGI IMG/M metagenome (GOLD analysis project Ga0302186, IMG submission 198782) | Peat permafrost microbial communities from Stordalen Mire near Abisko, Sweden - II_Bog_E1_1 | ecosystem: Environmental > Terrestrial > Soil > Wetlands > Peat | place: Sweden: Abisko... | reverse complement strand
AATAATGCATATATTTGTTTTGATGATGAGTTATATAATCAATATTTTAAAGAATTTCAATATATTTAAATATAAAATTAAAGAAAATTTCATTTAGAAAACAATTATAATTTATTGGATCGAAGAAAAAACTTTAAACAAATTTTTGTGAAATTTATTAAGTTTTGCACAAAATAATTATTATTTTCAGATTCTACGCATTGAAATTAAGGGTGGTACGTGGCTATTTTTTAATTTGAAAAAAAATTCTTATTTTTCCAACCAGGACCTTACGATAAAATTTTCATATTTCATAATTTTGTCATATTCTTTGCACGATCTTCCCTCATGATTCTGGTTTACAGCTCCACATATAGCACAAGAAATTGTTCCGCAACAAACACAAAGTGAATATCCTAGTTTTTTTTCCCTTAATGCACCACAGGAATCAAGCGGGCACAATGAATATTCAGAAGTGGGATCATTTTTGCAATAAAATGAAGCTACAATCTGAGCTATATTTGAAAGTTCATCCCCTGCTAAGCAAGCTTTGATATCTCTAACAGAAACTGGAGTTTGGCATTTTTCACATTCAAGTGTTTGGCCAGCGCTACAGTTAGACTTCGTTTTAGATACCAAACAATTGAAACAATAGTGATGACCACAAATTGAAAAGGTTTGGCTTGCTTGTTTAAAACAAAAAACACAAGAATTAAAATTTTTAGCAACGTCTGGATCGTGAAAACAAGGAGCTGAAGAATCATTAATGAATTCTTCAATTTTGTTTGTAAGCTCTGTCATTAGATAGGTTTGTGTTTTTGATTTAACATAAATTTCAATTGCGTTTTCAAAATTAACAAAAATAAGCGAGGCTTTTTCATCAAGTTGTTTATTCAAATTTTGTAGGAAGTTGGCTCCTATTCTTTCTCTTTTAAAAAGGAAATTCATATCTGTAGGAAGGGGAATCGATTTATAACGTGCATTAAAGGAATCTGAATAGTTCATGATTTCAGCCATAAAGTTACCTTGAGAGATCTGATCTCCAAAAATTTCCAATTTATAGAATTCTCCAGTTTTTTTATCATCAAATAGCTCATATATGACATTATATTGGTTATCCCATTCATCCAATAATCCCAAATCATAAATTTCTCTAATTAACATTTGCTGTTGTTTTGTGGTGAAACGTGTATTCAAAGGTGCAATAGAGCTAATAAGCTGATTAGCTGCTTTTGATACTATCTGAGGAGAAGGACCTATTAAAGTGACATATGCATCAGTGCCATTTTTATGTTTTTTGAATTCATTTCTCACATCGAAATTTTTTTGAAGAGTTTCCAAATAATCCTCAATTGGAAATAGAGAAGCATTTTCAATTCTCAAAGTAACATATCCTTCACATTTGCAATTTAATTTATCAAAAGAGTTTGTATGATAGAAGGCCTCAGCTTTTTCTATTGAACAAAATGTTAAAAGAAATTCGCTTCTTAAATTGTTTTCGCCATCTTTTGCTTCAATTTTCGGAGAACGGTTTTTCCCTTTTACTTTAAAGGATTTTGTTGCAAATTTGGAGGATTTAATATAATTGAGAGCATGGTTTCTATCATCATAATTTGAAAAATTTAGAATAACATAATTTTCCCCGAATTTATTTTTCTTGAATATTGGTTCTTTCACACTCTGGAAAGAGTCCCATGGCAAAACTTTCTTGATATCTTGTGCTGATTGACAATTTGGAGGTAGCATATTGATGAAAATAGGAAATGTATGGTTAAATATTTTATCTTCAATTCGTATTGGTTTATATTTCTCGTTTTCTAAAGATTCTTCAAGATTCTCGACAGATAATACTATTCCAGACATTTTCAAAAGTACACTTGATGATTTCTCATCTTTGGAATTCACTATCTCAAAAGCATCAGTTACTGAGTCTCTAACTATCTTGGCAGCTTCTTTATTACAAAATCCTATATCAGCGTAACTTTTGTCATCTTCTAATTTTTTGAAGGTGTTGCACCATTTGATATCTTTTTCGTTGATTTTCGCATTTTTGCAAATCCATTTTACAAAATCGTCTTTTGATTTTGTCGGAATATTTATTGGGTTATAAGCGAATCGAATTCTACTTAAATTTCCATTCTCGACTTTTAGTAAAATCATTCCAGAGATAAAATAAGCATTGGCAGTTCTTTTTGAAATTTCTATCATGGTTTCATATTCAAGATCCTGCTTTTTTTGTTTTGCAATGATATCATAACATACTTGCCTGATGTTCTCTTTTTCTAAATTTGGGCCATAGACTCTTAATGTTGTATTCAAATTATCATAGGTAACAACGGTAAAGGTAACCCATTTATATGTTTTTTCTAATGCCCGCAATTCTTTGGAAAGTGTATAACGATATTTCACGTTTAAATTAGGAAAAACCAGGCATTCTTTAATATCTTTTTTAAGTGAACATAATTTTTGCAAATATTTCTCTGGAATCCATTCAGAGGATATTGGGTGAACCTGATCTAAAATAAGATAACCATTGGGAATTTGTGTTATTTTCATTGCGATTACTTCAGAGTAACTTTTTTGTTGTTTTTGGGCAAATGTTGATGTTGAGGAAAATGTTCCTTTTCCACCATTATCTAAAAGATGTATTCCAGCATCTGGATTTTCTGGTAATAACATTTCGCCCATCTGTTCTCGGAATGAAGCAATTAAACATCGACCAATGACCTCAGTTAATCGAATATTTTGGTCTCTTTTAACATTGTTTGGTGTTTTTTTGATGATTGTCAAAACTTGATCTTTAGAATTTAAAATTGTCTCCATGATTTTGTTATTTAATTTATTTTCACTAGCAAATTTCACCCTGCAAAAACGACACCCTTGGTTTTTTTTCACCAAATGTGGAAGAAATTGTTTTTCATATTGCTCACAGAAATTGCCAATCATTTTTCCAGAATCAAACCATTTTAGGTAAATATCCTTTAATAATTCAATATCACTTTCATATTTTGCAGCGATTTCCATGATTTTTTCTTTTGAGTTTTTTTTTTCCCTCCCCAACTCCAAAGAAAAAAACAGAACCCTAAAATATTAATTGATTAAGTACTAATAAATAAGTTAATAATTACGGGAGCTGTGAGAATTGAGGCAATTATGGCACAATTTTCACCTTCATCAAATTTTTCATGGGCCATCATGACAAAATTACTCATTCTTGGATCATATGGCAATTCAGCAAATTGTCTTCCTCTGGTAGTGATTTGATTTTTAGGAGAATCATCAAGACAACCTAATTCTTTTAGCAGTTCAATTGAATTAGCAATTGATTCTTCTTTTGGTTTCGAGATGAAAGGAAAAGTTAGTGGGTCGTAATTTAAAATTTTTAATTGTAAAACAACAAGATCCAAAGAAGCCCTCATTATCTCTGGTTCAATGCTTTCTCTTTCAATCGAATTTGAAGAATAAAGTCGAACACACAATCCTTCAGCTGTTCGTCCTGCTCGACCTCTTCTTTGCATTGAACTTGATTTCGAAATATAAACTTGTTCCAAAATAGTTAAACGACGTATTGGATCAAATCTAGCTTCTTTAGCAAGTCCTGTATCAATAACGATCCGAATATTTGGAACAGTCAATGAAGTTTCTGCCACATTAGTACAAAACACAACCATTCTTATTGTTTCATTTTGGTCATCAAAAGTCATTACAAGGGATTGTTCTTCTGGGGGCAAACTACCATATAATGGGAAACAAACCCAATTATTTTCGGCTCGAAGTTTGAAATTTTGAACTGCTTCATCTATTTCTCTTGCTCCTGGCAAAAAAACAAGGCAATTTCCATCCGGATTATTTTTCAAGATCTCATTAACTGTAGGAACAAGGAAATCATAACTACCAGTGAATTCGATTGGTTTTTCTTCATCAACAATTTCAAAAACTCTACCCTTCACATCAAGACTTTTTTGAATAGAGTTTGAACCGAAAAAGAATTCAAGAAAACCTTTAGGATCAATAGTGGCAGAAGCTATAACTACATAAAAATTGTTTCGTTGCTGTCTCACTAATTTAGCAATTCCAAGAACTAAATCAGTATTTAAACTCCTTTCATGAGCCTCATCAATAAGTAAAACGCTAATCTCATTTAAATTTGGATCATTTTGAGCTTTTCGAATCAAAGCACCATCTGTCATTAATAATATTCTTCGACCTTGAATACCTTGACCTCCTGCAACTTTATATCCCACATTTTCGCCAACTGAAGCATTATCATATTCGCTCGCTATTCTTTGAGCAATTGTAATGGCTGCTAAGACTCTTGGTTGTGTGCAAACTATTAATCCAGGGAATGATTCAGCTAAATACTGAGGCAATTGTGTTGTTTTACCAGACCCTGTGGCTGCGGTCACGACTAAAACCTTTTCGCTCTTCAAACGAGAGATGAAAATTTCCTTAGAATCGTAAATAGGTAATTTGTTTTTTAAACGATATTCATCTCTTTCTTTTTGTGTTCTCAGATTTTTATCAATAGCAAGTTTTTCTTCATTGGCAAGGGGATTCCAATCATTTGGATGCAAATATTCGCAAAAAGAGTTGGTGCATGACATTTTGCAAAGGGTGAGTCTACCAGGAGGATGAGTGAATTTGCATTCATAATCAATACAATTCATATTATTTTTGCATCGAACTGATCTAGGTGGATGAATATGTTCGCAATTTTCTTTCGCACAATTTAATCCGAATTTGCAAAGTTTCCTTTCTTTTGGATGCAATTTAGTGCAGAAATAATTGGAACAATTTTCCCTATCTTTACATACCTCACTTCTTGATTTTGGATGAAGTTTATTACAAGTCATTTTCCTGCAATTTTGATTACATAACTCCTTTCTTTCTGGAGGATGTTGAAGTAAACATTCAAAAATCTGGCATTTTTTTCCAAATTTACAAAGGTCCTCACATTTGTCTTCTTCATCATCATTTTCATCATTTTCGGGTTGTTTTTCTATGTCGGTTACAAATTTTTCGTTTTTATTTGGATGGAGATAATAACAATCTTTTCTGTAGCAGGCAGATCCATACCGACAAGGTTTTTTTCTGCTTGGAGGATGATCATACGGACAATCAAATTCCTCGCATCTTTTACCATAACTGCAATCTTTAGAATCTTCCATTTTCAATGGATATTTTTATAATATAAAACAAAAGTTTTTTAGAATTTAAATTAAAATAATTAAAAATTACCAAATTTTCGGAAAAGAATTTATCTTAAATTTTCTATAAACAAAATTTTGGAAAATTTAGAAACTAATTTAGTAATTAAATATAATGATAATTTTTTCTAAACAACAATGTTTTTTCAAAATACCCCCCCCCCCCCATGACATCAAAAATTTTCAGATATTGTCCCTTTAATTTTTTTTCCTGCTAATTTTTATAGTAATTATTACTGGAAAAGGATCATTATGATTTAAGAATTCAGATTTATTAGACTAGATGGATGATAAATGAAAACCATATTTAGTAAAATAATTCTAGGTTTAAGTCCAAAAGAAATTTTATAATTTTTTAGTTTATTCATTATTTAAATTAGGATTGATGACAATTCGAATTTAAGATCAGATGATAGTGAAGATGGATCAAGAGTTATTTTATTGAAGAAATTCAAAAGGAGTTGGATTATGAATTTCAATAAATTTGGCTTTTATATTGTAACAGTAAATAATGTCAAAATTCCCCTTCAATTGTTTGAAATTTTTAATTGAAAAAGGGGTTCTGCTATTTTGTGTAATTACACCATATTTTTGAATTATCTCTTAGGGAAATTGGAATTTATGAATTCCAGAGCTAGAATCCAAATTTTTTAAATTAAAAATAAATTTCATTTCTATAGGAAAGTTTTATGAATAATAATTTAAAATTTAATATATGACTTTAATATTTCTGGAATATAATTATTTCCGTTTGGAACATTCTAAATTCCTATTTAAAAAAAAACCATAATTTTGGCAACATTCACAAATTTATATTTTTCACAATCCATGAAATCTGTGTTTAAGCGAAAACAAAAAAGGGAGCAAGCTGAAGATTATTGTATCCCTTACAAAAAAAGACTTGTGCAAGAATTTACGAACATGTCTCTTGAGGGATCGCCATACTACTTTGAAAAAAAAATATTTCAAAACGATCCTCAGAATCCAGAAAGAAAAATAATTTCAGAAGACGATCAAAATTATAAAGAAATAAAACATATTTTAATCAAGCCTCACAATCTCACCTGGAATGATGGGATCCAAGAAAAATTAGGAAGGATTATCAAACCAGATTTGATTATAGACAAAATTATAAATTTTTATGAAAAGGAGTAAATATTACAAATATTATTTTATTTATTGAAGATTATTTTTAGTCGATATGCTGTTGTATTGTATGACCAAAGGAAATTAGGAATCTTCAAAGAAGAACAAAAAAAGGATAAAGAAAAAGAAACGATCAACAATAATATTGGATTTCATAATTGCAATAATAATTTTGATGGCTTTCAATTCAAATCAAATGCCATGGAGATTGAGGGATGATTTTTATATTCCATCAGTCATATTTAAATGTTATAATTTTATTGTTATTTTATGAATAAAGCTAAGATGATGCACTTTTTATAGCTTCTTAAAACAAAAATATTTTTTGTCAGATAATTTTGTGTTTTTATAATGGTTTAATTAATTCCTAATGAGAAAAAACATATTTTCACTCATAATTAATAATGCATTTGTTTTATTATTTTTTCTTATATTCAATTTTTTCTACTTTTTCAGATTCCTTGAACAGAAACGCTAAAATAAAGGAAACACCGGTGAGGCCCAAAAATATCCAAAAAATATTGTTAAATCCAATAGATGATTTCCATAAATAAATGATTCCAAATTGTAAGAAATTTGAACATGTAAAAGCAAAATAAACCACAGGATATATCTTGCTTCCAATCTCGGTTCCAAACTCTGTCAGACATAAGGGTGGAAAAATAGCAAAATGTCCCCCTTCGCAAAAGAAAAGTACACAAGTCCAAATAAAAAAGGACGCCTTGTAACTTGAAACAGCTTCATATGTGGCAATGAAGAGAATTTGAGTTACCAACAGGAAAAAATATGCCTTTTTAAATGAAAACTTGTCATATAATACTCCCCATATCATCCTTCCTCCGCCATTACAAACAGCTCCGATACTTCCAACCATTGTCAAAAATTGATCATCATTAATTTTTAACATTCCATAATCCTTGAAATGCGAAGCAACCAAGAGTCCCAACCCTGAGGAGAAAAAATTCATCAAAAAAATGTGGTAAACCTTGAATGATTTCAAAGCTTTCTTTGATGAAATGGGCTCTTCACCATTGAGAGGTGAATTGATTGATTCATTCAATCTATCTATTTTTTCTTCATCTATGGCTTCGGTTTTTATATTGTTTTCCTTCGGTGGGTCGAAAAACAATGAAGAACCGACTAATCCGAGAATCAAATAATATAAAGCTAAATAGCGGATAAATTTTATTAAATGATCAGCAACTTCTGCATCGAAATATTTATCAGATCCATCTTTTATGCTCGCCTGCAGATTGTCAGGATTTATCATATGTTGAGCAATAAGACTGGAAAATATCGTAGCCAAACCAAAAAAACCGGTGATTATCCCACTTATAACTCCCTTAGAGTTTGGAAAATATTGGCAGGCCAGATAGACTGGTAACATGTATAAGAGCCCATTTAAAATGCCGAAGAAAATTCCAAAAAACATCACAAAAAGCCAAAAATTGTCCATATATGAAGATACAAATACACATACAGCGATTAATAATGCCTCACCCATCGCAGCCAAACGAAAACCTAGCTTCTTAGCTAATGGTAGTGTAAAGAAAAATCCTATGGAAATTCCTAAGAGCATCAAACAAAAAAGAGCGGATGACACGGTTATTGTCAAATTGCGGTCAGAATGAAGACGATAGTAAGATGTCACATAAACGTTGATGTTACCCCACAAGTAAAAGGAACCCAAAACCAGATGAACAAGACAACCCCCAACTAGAATAAGAACCCCTTTCCATTTTTCTGAAAGAAAAGCAACCAATGGTTCCATTTTTTATATTTTTTTTTTATTTTTGCAGAGGATTTTGAATTCCAAAAAGAAAAATTTTATAAAAAATAAAATCATAAAATCTTTCACTTAGAATCCCAGTTATTTCAACATTTATATAAATCCTTCAATAACTCTAGTGAGGAAAGAAACAGATAATATTGAAATCTGCACCTATCCAGAGAGGCAACTTTGGCTAAAGAATCAAACAAAATGACTTTTGATGGTCGGGAAAATTTATATTTTAACCATTATCAAAAAGACCAAAATTAAAATTTCTCTACTTCAACTAATTCTTTTATACAATGGAGGATGTATAACCATTTCATTATGAAAATATGTTAGTTCAAAGCTTGAATTACCTTCAATATAATAATTGTTATTTTATATTTTTTTTTTACAAACTCAAATCAAATTTTCCAAAACAAAATTGATAAAAAAAAATTAAAAGAAAAGAAATAAATATGATTCTAGCTTCTTTTTATGAAGTTTCTTTCATGTTTTGAGTTATGCCTGACAGTCCAGAATTCAAAACCGTTTTTCTAAAGAAATCATCGAAATCATCATCATCTTCATTGTTTAAATTAAGATTCTTCTCTTCTTTGACAAGCGCCACTCCATTTCCTTCACTTTTATTGCATTCTGTTATCAAATTTCTGAGAATTTTTTCCAAATTGACATTTTGATCTTGGATTTTCATTTCTTCTATAGGAAGTTCTTGCAAAGCCTTTCTATCAACATTTTTTCTCCTTTCATCAGGTTTTCCATCATATGTTTTTCTTTTCAAAGCATTCGCATTTTCCTTTCAATTAATTTTTATTTTTTGTAAAATGAAATAATTTACTTTTTCAATCTCCTTTTCGTCAATGAAATTCAGCAAATCACTCTTTCCATCAAATGTTTTTTTTTTCAACGAATTTACATTTTCCTATTAAAGTCAAATAATTATTGAATAAAACAATTAATTTATACTTTTTCAAGATCTTTTTCTTCAAGCATGTGCAATATATCTACTAATTCATCCTTAGATCCATTCTTTTCATTTGAATCAATCAAGAAAGCATGATCATTTGGAGGAGAGCTTTCAAAATTCAATGTGTTGTCAATGTTCCTTTTTGGTGATCCAGAAAATAAATAAAATTCTGCATTTCTCACATTTTCTATTTCTTCATATTCATCTTTTTTTTCTTTTCCAAAGGACAATGCAAAAAATTTTTCTTTTTCTTTTTCATTGGAAAAAAAATTTGAATGCTTTTCAGGGCAAAAAATCTTCACTTCTTCTAACTCCGAATGAAATGAAGTTGCTTGGTTTGGTGATTTGTTGAGTTCTTCAAAACTAAATCTAAGATTGATTGGTGAAGGGTTGAATAGCTCATGATCTTGATTATTATTATTTTTTCTTTTGTTATTTGAAGAAGAAACCAAAAAAATATTGCTGCTACTTTTTTTTTGGGAGGATTGAAGCAAACATTTTTTTTTGGGAATTGGCAAAACAAAAAAATCGTTGATTTTTTCTTCGATTTTTTTCGAAAAATACTCATAAAAATTTTCTTTTTCTTTTTCATCTAATTTTTCTTCTTGTTTTTCTAAAACTTTTTCTTGAGGACTTTCTTTTTTCTCTATGACCAAATTTTTCGTCGTTGCACCACTTGAACCTATTGATGAGCCTTCTTCCGATATTTTCGACATTTTATTTTCCAATGAAAACTTTGACATATCCTTATTTTTGCTTCCTTTTCCACAACTTTCGAACTTGTAAAGGAAATTCTCCTTTGTTATCCATGAAAGAGGTTTGGATGATTGATTGTTGAGAGGATTTATGGGGATTTCTAACCAAAAATTGTATTTTTTGCATAAGGCTTGATATTCTTCAACCAATTGAGTGGAAATGTTAATTTGATTCCTGAATTGTTCATCCACATATATATCAATTTCTCCGATTTTCACAGTTTCCCGCATTTTTTCCTTTAATTTTTAACATTTTTTATTACATTTATTGATTTACTTGTTTTACCACAAATTTAATTTTCTTCAAAGGAAGTTCTTTTATTGAATCATTTCCAACGAATTTTCTTTTTTTTGGATTGTCATTTTGTAATTTGGAGCCTTCGTTTTGAGTCTCATCCTTTAAATTCAGCCCCTGGGAATAAAAATCGCGGTCCAATCTTTCAAGCATTCTTTGTTCAAATTCCTTGATCAACTTTGACATTTTATCCATTGGTTGTGCTTTTCTTTTTTATTTTATTTTATTTGATTAAATAAAGAGAAAATTTCATATAAATCAAACTTCTGCATTCCTTCCAATAATATTTTGTTTGTTGAAATAAAATCTCGTTTCCTTTCGCAGACTATGCCAAAAACCTGATAGAACATGACAAATGATGTTCCAATTTCGTGATCCTTCATAAAAGTCAAAATGTCTTCATCATCACTGCATAGGTCCACCTAATAAATCAAAATATAAGATGAAACAAAAAATTAATAATAAACATATTTCAGCCATTTTGTGAGAAATCTCTCATCTTGTTGATATTTTGGAACTAAATAAAAAGTCTTAGTCACTTTTTCCAATAACTCAAAAATTTTAGTTTGATTATTTTTCGTTTTGTTTTCTTCAAGCCATTTTATATACCTTTTTTTAAACAAAACATATATTAAGGAAAAGCATAAAACTTCATAAAAACTCTATAAAGACTTTCAAAGGGTCTTCGACATCATCCAATTTATTTAGATCTTTTTGAAAATATCTGAGAGTTTTGATTAAAAAATAATTAGAAGAAAAAAATAGAAACTCTTCTTCATGTGGATTAGGTGTTCCTTTTTCTTTTTTTGGAGGGAAAAGGGGAAGGGAATTAATGTTGTTTTTCATTTGGTGGCAAAAATTTGAAAATATGTCGTTAATATTTAAAATATAATTGGCACAAGAAATCCCTTGGTTTTGAATTCAAAAATTAGAGTGTCTAAAATTAAAAGTCGAAGAATTAAAAAAACATCAAAGAACATTTTATTCAAATTAAATTTCTTTTCTTTCAAAAATTGAAAAATTCGTACTTGGCTTGATAATTCCAAAAAAATCAAATTTAATTTGGTTTTTAATCAAAGAATTCCAAATTTTCAGAGTTCATTCAAGAAAAATGAGATAATTCAATAAATTTAAATTAATGAAAGTTTTCATAAATTATTTTTAAATGAAAAGAACAAGAATCTCTCCTTGGATATTAAAATTTCTCATATTTTTGTCTGTTTCCATATTTCTTGGAAGTTCTACGAGTATTAATGAAAACAATGCGATTGACTCATCTTTTGGATACAAGGTTATAAAAGAGTTTGAAATTTTCAAAAAAAGAGAATAATAGATGGGAAACGGAATAATTAAAAAACTCGATAATTTTTACTTCATGGGAATGTGGGAATCCGCTTCCATTTATGATGTACTTAATCTGATTCGACTTGACTTTCATTAATTTTTTTTTTCTTCAGAAACCCTTTAATTATTTTGAAAATTCTGATGGAAAAATCTACTTCCATTTTCAATTTGACGAGGGATTCATGAATCTAACTCTTGAAATTTTGGATGGATATTATGCTGATAAAAAACGGGCTCAATTTGTTCTGTCTTTAACAAATAACCTTAGTTTCTCATTGTACTAACTAATATGTTTTTTTCAAAATTTAAAAGAAAAAAAGGATTTGGAGTGAAGAAAAAAAGGATATTAACTATTCAAGAATAAATAGTTTTAGCTTGGATCAACAAATAAGTAAAGATAAATATTTTGTTTTGAAGTAAAAGGGTTTAGATAATTGCCAATGGAGATACAAAATCATTTTATATCCATTCAAAAATAACGAATTTGTAGAATCTCAGGATTTAAAAATCTCCTTCATTTTAGAATCGCAAATTCCTGAAGAATCAGAATGTGATATTAATATAAAAGGGGATTTAACAGTTGACAATTCGGTTCGTTTTAAATATAATATATTTAAAAACAAAATTTTAGAGTTTTCAAACCAAAGCTATTTACTATTCCTTGGTTATGACCCTTATTTGCGTATTTAAGCTGTATGGGATTGTCAACGTTTTGAAAAAGGCAGCTGAAAGTGATCAAGAAGCAAACAAAGTAATTTCAATAACAAAAATTTCAAAAAAAATCAAGAATTTTTTTAGTATTCACTTCTGACAATTGGCTTGGCAACCACATGGGATAGTTATTTTTTTTTGTTCCATTTATATGAAGCCATGGACAAAGAAGTATTATTTAAAAATAATAATAAAAACATAATGAGATTAGATTTTGTTTCATTTTTTCATTACTCCTGCTTTTTGGTATTTTATTTTGGCTTCTATTTTTGAAATGAGACTGTTGGTGATATTATGGAGAGCTCGTTACTATGAAGAACTGGTATTTTAGACATTAAAAAATCTGATACATATTTTAAAAAGATGATCGGTCAAGCAGGAAGAAGACATCTTTGTTTTTATTTGCAATTATGTAAGAAAAAATATGTTTATGTTTTGTTTAATAATTATCTTTATTTTAGATCTATTAATGTTCACATTTCTCTTCTTAATTTATTACTTCATTTTGTGCAATTGGTGGATCCTCATAATGAATTTATTCCTCTTACCACAAATTCTGCATAATGCCATAAGAGGGCAAAATGGTGGTTTTAATTGGCATTATTTGCTGCTATTCATTGGAGTTCGAACGATAATTCCGGTTATAATTTAAAAAAATATTCATAATTTTTGAATATTTATCAGCTGTACTATCGAGGTTGTCCTTACAATTTATTTCAATTAACCCCAAGTTTTCCATTTTGCATTACTTTGGTTTCCTCGATGATTTTTCAAGTAAATATCCTTCATTTAAAACAAAAAATATAATCCAATTTAATAGCTAGTGGTAATCTATATGCAAAAGAAATTTGGCTCCAGATTTTTCGTTCCATCCTTCTGTTTGCCTCCTAAATATAATTATTTTGTACATTATAGTGTGGATTTAGAAATGCAAATTCCACAATATGTAACTATTTTTAACTTCTGCGAGAAAATTATATTTTTTTATAAGGATGATTGTGTGATTTGCATGTTTTCTCTTTATGAAGATCCTGAACAAACTTTGCAAGATCCCCTTTTGGGTGAAAACAATGAAATAGGGATAGAGAAAAAAGTCAAGAAAATTATAATGAAAACACCCTGCAATCATAGATATCATATTTCATGTTTATTGGAATGGAGCAAAGTGAAATTAGAATGTCCAACATGCAGGAAAAGACTTCCGCCAATGGAATGATTTTTTTAAAATAATGTAATTTTAAAGAAATATTTATATTTAAAAGTGTATCTAATTTAAATGCAATAAAAAGCGTCAAATTGTCCTTAGAAAATTATAAATCTCATTGTTTTCAAAAAAAATAAATTCTGAAATTAATATTCAGGAATTATTTTAAAAAAATTGCAAAAAATGCAAAATATAATCAATCTGCTGGGTATGGCAGCCCCCCCTCATCAAGATAAGCCAAACTCATCAAAAATATACTTCATAGGACTTGAAAATCCTTCGAATTCTCTGAAATCAATGAAAGAATCTCTCGAGAAACTTCTTGATATTTCTTGCCCAAAATGCGATACATTCATATCGCAGGCTTGTAAATGCAAGATTCTGGTTTCAGAATTCGAAAAAACCTTCCAAAAGTTTATTTTCCCAACAGTGCCCTCTCTTACCTCCGTTTTAGATTGTTTAAAGCAATTAGGGACAGGAAAAACTGTTTGTGGCAAGATTCTAACATCTAAAAGCATTGGATTTAAATGTCTGGATTGTGAATTAGATCCGACTTGTATCATATGCCAAGAATGTTATGAAAAATCCGATCACAAAAGCCATAGAACCATCCAACAGAATGGTGGTGCAGGATGTTGCGATTGTGGCGATAAAGAAGCTTGGAGGCCTGAGGGTTTTTGTATAGATCATCAAGGTTTCAAGGGAAATGAAATCGAGAAAATTCAATCGTTGCCCGAAGAATTCAGAAACAATTACTTTGATAATTTCAGAATGTTATTTTATTTATTTTTCCTGGGATGTGAGGATTTCTTTACGAGATGTGGAATGACCAATGCTTCGACCAAAATGATTAAGATTTGGAGATTGATCATGAATTTATTAAAAATTGTGAACAAAAATGACAATTTTATCTTGAATGCGTTATTGTTTGATCTTTTAAGGAAAGGATTTGAAAACCCCTCTTATAAACTTTCTCATGAATGCGGAAATCATGAGAATCTTTATCTTTCCAATAACAAGAATAAATGTGATTGTTCGATTCTCGAAAATCTCTTCAGATTTAATCTTATCCTTGATCATGGCGCTCAGAAGGAAATGATGGAAATGTGCATAAATCTGTTTGGTTTTTATGATTTCAAGCAATATTTGATTATGACCTATAGTAAAATGTTCCCCTTTTTTTTCCGCAATGCAAAAAAAAGGCCAATTCATATGTCCGAAAATCAACATTCTACCATTTTGGACCTTAATGTCCAATTATTCACTTCAGATGAATTAGCGAAGAAATTGATTGAAAATGAAATTTTTGAAGGTTTTTTGGATTTTCTGGTGAAAGAGTTCTACAATATTCGAGCCAAGCCTGAAAATTATGATCCTATGAGGACCAGATTGCAAATGCATCATATTGAAAACATCAGTTTAAAGCCGTCTTTATGCCAATTGCTTTGTAAAAAAGTGATTTTTTTTGATAAATTCTTCGAGATGCTTTTCGCTTTAAATCAAATCGCGTCTTATGACATTGAAGTTTATAAGGATCGAGCAAAAATCGAACAAAATTTCGATTTTTTGGATTTGGAGCTTATGATGTTAGGAATTATGGTTAAAATTCTGAAGATTGGGCTGAAAGAAATGGAAGTGAAAGATCGAGAGGCTCTACTTGATTATTTGATCAGTTCGATTCTCAAATTTCTGAGAAAAGAAGAAGAAGATTCAAATGATTCGTCTAGTTTCCATATTCCTGTTCAAAGAGTGCTTTCTCTTTTGTTGGCAGTCAAATTATATTATAACAAAGAACTCATTGAAAAGAAAGCCCTAATGAAATTTTTAATGACCATGAATTTCGAAACAATCAAACAATTAGAATGTTTTCTTATTAGACAATTTTGCATTATGGCCAATTTGTTCGTTTTCTTAAAGGAAATTCAAAAGAATTTCTGGAAAGAATATTGCAATCTACTCAATGCATATCCAAGCGTCCATTCCAAAAACAAATATCCTTTTTATGATCTTGATAACTTTTTATTTCAAATTCTTATGAATCTCTTATCAGAAAACGAAGAAATTTTGTTGGAATATTTCCTGAAGAAAAATAAAAATCTGAAGAAGTTTTTAACAGAAATCTCTTTAATAAACAATGAAAGTGAGAAAAAACTAGAGTTTCCGTCTGGAGAAACTATTGATTTATTGGAAGAATTAATCAATATATTATTAACAAGTATTTCGCCTTTCAATTTGCCAATAATCAATATTTGGAATTTCTTGGATTCTGACCCAGAAATCGAAAAAACCAAGAAAGAAACATTAGAAAAAGTGATAGAAGGAATTTTAATGCAAACACATGCACTTGATATTAAAACCATCAAATTAAAAGCCTATAATTTCATTCATGAAAATTACAAATTGGAGCAATTTGTTGAAGAAATCGCCTCATTTGATAAAAAGAGCAAAATGTTTAAATTAAAATGCGAAAATCCAGAAAATTTCAACGCTTTCATCTTCATTCGAGATTCTACTTTCATGTATGAAGCTTCAGAAAACATCTCTAATAGATTCAAAGAAAAAGAAATCCTGAGTCTTGAAACTCAAAAAAAGGATTTCCTTAGTCCTATTTCACATCACTGTCTTGAACTCATTTCCAAGGATCTCTTTATAATAATCATCAAACTATTATCACAAAGCCAAACTCTAATGAATCATGTGATCTTCCTCAAGAAAATCCTCAAGCTTTTCTATCAATTATTGAGCTTCTTCATAGAGAAAGACCAGAAACATCTTTATTTGATTCTTCAAAAAGAAAGTACTCTAAGAAATTCATTCATTTTCCTTCAAAATAACAATGCTTTTCTAAATATTAACCTTTCCATCGAAGCTATTTTAAAGAAACTCGATCAAATATCATTACAAATTCCACAACTTAAGCAAAAAACCCCTTCCGAAGAAGCGAAATTCAATATGCATATGAAAAAAGAAGTTTTTCATCAAAAACAAAAGGAATTGAAAGAGAAATTCCTCGCGCAACAAGCTAAATTTCTCCTGAAAAACCAGGAATTCCTTGAGGAAGAGTTCAAAGTCTCACATCATCAGGTAATATGCGCTATTTGCAAAGAAGAAGTCAATGAAAAAATGCCTTATGGCCAATTGGCTCATTTTTCCAAATCAAACATTTATAAATATGCGAGATATCAACAGTTTTTGAGACTAAGACTCGAAGAGAATGACAAGGGCATTTTAGAATTTCTCGATGGAATCGATTGGAAATCTGATTTCTTTAACGAAATCAAGGATCAATATTGCTTTAGTTCTTGTTTCCATTATCTTCATTTGCAATGTTATAAGGATTTCATCAAAGGCAATTCTTCCAAGCCTCATTATTTGCTTGATATCTTCGAGTTTAAATGTCCTTTATGTCATAGATTATCCAATCTTTTCATTCCTTTTGGCAGTTATAATAATGACGAAAATTATGAAGTTAAATCATGGAAAAAGGATATAGAAATCGATATTAAAGAAATGATAGGGTTTAAAGGAATGGAATTGGAGAAATTGAACTATCAAAGCAATGATGAATTTTTTGATGATATAATGAAGATAAAATGCACAATGGAGGATCATGATTCAGAAAATGTAGTGGATATATTAGAAAACGCATTGATTTCGGTGGTCGAATCATTACAAATAAATGGATTTAATTATTTTCTGAATAAACAGTTAATGATTTATAAAAACTTGTTGTTTTTATATCGCATATATTCTTCAAATCAAACGCATGAATTTCCGAATGAAAAGAATTTCCTGAGTAAAAGAAAAGAAAAAATAGCTGATTTATTGAAATTATTAATTAATGAAAAGCAAGATTTGAGCTTCTTCACAAAAAACATGGAAATAACTTTTATTAATTATGCTATTCTTTCTTTTATTTTTTATCAATGGCGACCTGAAGATCTGTATAGACATTTATCTTCAATTTTTGAATATACACTTTTTTGGATAAAGATTCAATTTCTCTTTAAAAAAACTTATAAAGCAAATAATTATGCTTTTAGCAATAAACTTTTTGAAAAAGATAAAGATTTCATAAAGATATATTTGCATTTAATGCAGACTTTCCTTTCGATCTCTTTTCTGATTTTCTCCTTTGATGAAACCATTCTTAGAGATCTCAACACGAAATCCTTCCTTTCTGATGAAGAGGAGCTATTTTATTTAAAATCTCTTCTCCCGATTCATCAAAGCTCATTTTTTCAAACTGCTAATTCTTTATATGAGGAAAATTTAACAAAAAGCCTTTCTCATTATAATTCCTTAAAAACTCCAAAAGAACAGATCTTATTTCTTTATGAAAGTCTGAAAATTGATCAAGATCTTTATTTGAAGCTTTATGAACTTGAACAAAGATTTTCTGATTTAATGAATTTATTTTCTGGAAGAAAATGTGATTTATGTCATAATTATTCAAAACATGGAGAACTCTCACTTTGTCTAATATGTGGGGCCACAATTTGCAACAGATTTTGTGATAAAGACTTGATTGAACAAAAAGGCAATTTGAATGTTCATTCTGTTGAAAATCATTGCGGAAATAGCGTATTCATCAGTTTCCATAAATGCGAGATCTTTTTAATTTGCTCCCCCAAAAACTTCATGGAAAAAAGTCTTCTTTATACAGATAAATATGGACAAAGCATCAAGTTGAAAAGCGCTGATTGGGGATGTTTTGTCTTGAGTAGTGAGGAATATAATTTGCTCAAGGAAATATTGGTTAAAAACTCTGTGTCGCAAGAAATCTTATATAGAAGCCTTAAACATAACATATATTATAAGCCAAATGCCTTTTGAGAACTTAAGGTGGAAGGAAAATAATTGGCTTTGATAAACAGACAATTAAAAGAAAATCATAAAATTTGCAGTTTTTTTTAATTTTTAATTTTTTTAACATTTCGGTAATAGTTTTTCATTGAAAAAAGTTTTCATTTCTTTAAAATTTATAAAAACTCAACTGAGACAACTCAGAATTCATTATAATTTTTTGTTTTTATTTTAATGAATGATATTGCCTGAAAAATCTTAATTTTTTGTTATATTTTTTTTTTTTAATAAATATTCCAAAAAATAACTAGAAATCCTATTTCTTCTGACAAATATGAAAACCAACATTGCACCGAAAGGTATGAAATATGAGCAAAATTTACCCAGCTCCAAAAGTATTGACATCTTTTTTTCTCTTTTTTATTTTACTATATATTTTTTTACAAGTTTTAGATAATTCCCCTGAGATTGAGGAAAATTTTTCTGGGTTAAAAAAGATCCCATATAATTTGATCCCATCTAAGGATTCAATTGAGCATGATAGACAAATAAAAACTGATGATAATATAATAATTCCTGTTCCATTGGAAAAGGAACTACATGAAGATTCTCATCTTCTTCTTTCCAATGTTCCAAGTAGAAGACACAGCAGAATTGAGCCTGATAGCACAAATCCAGATAAAAGAAAGTCAATCGTAAGCGGATCCATTGATATAAAAATGGGAATTGAAGAAAAAAAAGAACCAGACATTGATGTTTTCAAAGCTTATGATTACCCTGAAACAAAATTCAAGCAATTTTTGGAAAAATTATTGACAAATTGGATCTTTCAACTTGTTGTGAGCATTTTCACGATTTGGTGTTTATTTGCTGATGATTTCAAATTGATTTTCGCACCAAAGGATCCTGGAGATATGGCTTTTGATGTTATTAATATATTTTGCATGAGTTTGTTTTTATTGGAGATTGTAATGAGTTCCATTGCCAGAAAACAATATTTCCTTTCTTTCTTTTTTTTCATGGATCTTATTTCAACTTTCATCATTGTCTTTGATCTATCTTGGGTTCAAACAGCACTTTTGTAAATATTTTTTAACCATTATAACATTAGACCATTTCTTTTAGGAGTTCACAATCAAGTCTCAACACACAAAAGAAAATACCCTCAGCATCTTTAAAGTATTATTTTTTATATATAGCTTTTTTAACATGATTTATTTTAAAGGATCATGAAGATCATAAGATTGATTCGTTTGATTCGACTTTTGAAGCTGTTTAAAGCTTTTCAAGAGAAAAATAGAAATAAAAACATTGAGAGGCTCATTACTATTGAAAATCACCTCAGAGAAGCTAGGTTTAAGATGGAGCGTCGGACGACCAGATTTTCAATTACAGAAATTAATATGGAAAAAATGAAAAACGAACAATTGCTTGCAGAAAAAGAGAAATTGCTGGTAAAAGAAACCCGGATAGGGACAAAAATTCTAGATAGAACTGTTAAATTATCTATAGTGATGGTATTGATTTTAGTTTTTTGTGGTCCAATTTTTGACTCCTCTTTCTTCTTTGATTATCCCAAAGGCTATACCATTGATTTGAAAATTATGTCAAATTTGGGGCCAAATAATGTGGATCGGGTTACTATGCAATCCTTTTACAATTATTACATTCAAACAGAACAAAATGTTACTTATCCAAAATATCCCTTGATTCATTGTGAAGTGCCTATTTTGAATGCCACGTTTAATTCAATGGATATCTCCACGCTCAGAAGCCAAGAAATGGAAATTTATACAATTGCTGTTCCATATATGGCTCCGAATTTTATCTCCATTGTTGATCTGAGGTCTTTCACTCATTATACTTCAATCATCAATATTCTCAGAACTTTTTATGTGGCTGTGGTTCTTCTAATGACATGCTACCTTTTCAATAAAGATCTGAATTTATATGTGATAACTCCTCTTTCACGCATGATCATGAATATCAATCAAATAGCAAATAACCCATTATCTTCAAAAGAACATTTCTTTGTCCGCAAAAACCATAGTGATGTAACATATGAAACAGATTTTATTGAAGAAGCTATTTTGAAAACAGGGGTCTTATTGGCTTTGGGGTTAGGTGAAGCTGGGGCTAGTTCTATCTCCAAAAACATTTCAAATGATGGGGATTTGGTTGCTACGATGCCAGGGAAAAAAACCTTTGCCATTTTTGGATTTTGTGATATTCGGAATTTCACCGATTCCACTGAGATATTGCAAGAAGAAGTGATGGTTTTTGTTAATAGTATAGCCGAAGTAGTTCATGGGATGGTTGATAAATATGGGGGGTCAGCCAATAAGAATATTGGAGATGCCTTTTTAATGGTATGGAAGTTTCCAAAGAATGAAATAATAACCAATGAAGAAGGAAATCTTACTTTAAAAAAGGGGAGAGTCGTAAAAAATGTCACAGATTTAGCTTTAATCTCCTTTTTGAAGATCATTTGTGCTCTTAACAACATGCCTCGATTTTTAAAATACAGATTGCATCCCGGGTTGAATTCCCGAATTGCTAATTATCAAATAAAAATGGGGTTTGGATTGCATTTGGGATGGGCAATTGAAGGAACTATTGGATCTGAATATAAAATAGACGCCTCATATCTTTCCCCTAATGTAAATATGGCTGCTAGACTTGAAGCAGCTACTAAACAATATAAATCTTTACTTTTGGTGAGCAATGATTTCATGGAATACACTTCTAAGGAAACCAGAAGATATTGCAGAGAAATTGATCGGGTGACAGTCAAAGGTTCAATAAAACCAGTCGGACTATTTACAGTGGATATGGATCTTTCAAATTTAGTGATAGCTGAACCCCTTGCTAAGGATAAAAGAGCTTCTTTTGTGGAAAGGAAATCTTTGATGGAAAGAATAGAAAATCTATCAGAAAAAATGCATGAACTCTTGGACATAGATCGGGATTTGGTAGTTGCTTTGAAGGTATGTAAAGGTCAATTCAAGGATGCTTTTGATCAAGGATTCTTAAAATATATTGCTGGAGATTGGAAAGAAGCAAAGGAAATATTAGAGAAATGTCTCTTAATGAGACCAAATGATGGACCTTCTGGAGTTTTGATGTCGGTTATGGGAGAAGAAGGATTTGAACCGAAAAATTGGCAAGGTTATAGAGTTTTAACAGATAAATGAAAAAGTAATTCTTTTAATAAAAAACTTTCTTATGGATAATAATTATTATTGTTTTAATCCACCAATGAGTAAAATAATTTCATCGATTTGAGTCTTGGAAAAACGTTCTAAACAATTCTCGACGAGCTATAAATAAAATTTAAACTTCGGTTCATATTTTTTCTCTGTACTAATGATAAAACCACTTCATTTGATGGCAAAATGTTCAAAATTTGGATTTTTTCAAAACTGGTCAATTCATATTTGTTCAAATCTTTCGCAAGCCTTTCTTGGGTTTTCATATCCAATTTTCCTGCATCTTCAAGAAAGCCTTTCAACTTTCAAAATCAAAATCTTCATGTTTAAAAAATGAAAATATACTTTTTCTATTGATTTTTTGCCTTCTTTTGAATATCTGAATTTAGAAATCCCGCTTTTCAAAATTTGAGCCACTTCAGAATTTAAAAGAATGGTTTTTTTGCTTCTAAAAAATAGTTTTATTTAAGATAGGAAGACTTTCTCTACTTTTCCATTTAATTTCTTAAAAAATTAATTTTTTTTTAATTTTCAAAGGATTTTTTTAGTTTATGGTCCGACCGAGAAAAGTCTTATTGAATTTCCAACAGATTAAACCCCAACAAATCGAGAAAATTCGTAATTTAAGTCGCATCCATTGAGTTTTATTTAAATTTACAAAAGATGAAAGAAATTACCAACACAATAAACTAAGAAATTATGGCTTGGGAACATTGTTTTTTGGCATTATTGCATTATTTTGTGGTTTCTAAAAGTGTTAATTTTTAATTTCAAGCCTTTATTTTATATTAGGAACTAATTTATATTTTGAACAGTTTAAAAGCGAAAGCTCTTCAGAGTGAAATTTGAATTTTTTGATATTTTTTTAAAACTTTCAAAGGGTCGAGAAGAAACTTGAGGAAAATAGGAGAAGAGGAATTGATGAGGGGAAATTAATGTTAAAATATCAAAAAATCAAACCAATTGATTAAAATAAAATCATTTTTCAAAACTAAAAAAATTGAGCAATTTTTATTTATAATTATGACTGCTTGAGGTGATATATTCCAACGCTCTGTCGATAAGTTGTTCCTTTTTGCCATTAATAGGACAATTTTTGACTTTCAAATAAAACTTCAATTTCTCCAATGTCAGTTTTTTGAGCTTTTTCATAAAATTTGATATGAAAAAAGAAAAAATGAAATTAATTTACATTTGCTGTCCGCAGATTTTCTTCAACTTCCTTAATGACATTTTCTTCTTCGGAATCAAATCCAGTTTCTAATTCCATTTTTGTGGTTTTGGATTTGGTATTTGTATTAGATTTTTTGTTCTTTTTGCGGTCGTCAACAACGAAAGGGTCTTTGAAGTCATAATCATCTTCCTCGAAATCATCTTCTTCTTTTTTAATTTGATTTGGATTGTTTTTTTTTGTTGGTTTTTTTTCCTCTTCCAAATTAACATTATCTAAATAATTTTAATTTTTTATGTTTTAATATGAGGAGAAAAATTTTATAAACCTGTTTTTTTTTTATTATTTGCCCTGCCTTTTTTTTTGCCTCCTCCGCTTTCTGTGAATGCCGAATTAAAGATATTTATCACTTCCTCATAGATTCTTTTGATATCTATGAAAAAAACATTTTAAGTATTTTAAATCTTTAACAAATTAACAAACTTTCTTCATCAGGTTGCAATAAATCTTCAACTTCTTCAGGCTTTTTCTCATCAAGGGCAATCGCTTGCAATCGTGTGAAGAAAGTTTGAATTGCAGGGTTCTCGAAATTTCTACAATCAATATCAGCACTTATGGAATTGATAAGAAGCTTAGCTCCTGCGAGTTGAGCCTCAGAAGGTTCATTGATGTTTTCTAATTTTATTTGATCTGGCTTGCGCATATCATCGGCATAAGGCAAGAAAATCATATTGAAACCAGCAGGGGTCTGAAAATGATCTTTGTCATAATCTTCAATTTGAGGAAGTAAGGCTGCGAATCTCACGGAAGAGGTCTTTCGAGGCACAATTTTAACAATTGCTATTTGATCCTTTTCAACCATTTTTTTTATTAGAGCGTCACATAACTGAGAAGAATTTGACACTTTCTTAAATAAAATGAAGAAGAAATTTTAAGGAAAAATGGAAAATTGAAAAACCTCATCGTTTGGAAAAACAAAATAGGAAGAACGGAGGTTATGGTAAAGTTTTAAGGAGGATTTTGGCTTGAAACCCATCAACTTGACTCCAGGATCATCGAATTTTTTAATTTCAGCCACTTCTTCTTTTTGAAGCGGAATTTTTTCTCCTCCTAGTTTAATGCATGTTCTTTCAAAAATAAGATTGATGATTGAATTTTTAATTTAATTGTTTTTCTTTCGAAATACCCTATTTGATTTGGATATAAGGTTGCTCCTGTATCTTTGCAGATGAAATTTGTGGTAGATTTAAGCATTTTGTTCGTTTTTGCATCTAAAAATGTACCGAGGGGCTTTTTGGCCTTGTTGAGTAAACAAAAACTAAACATTAAATTATTGAGAAAAATAGACAAATTATTAAAATTACAGCGAAATTCCGATTTTGAAATTTTCACCCAATTCCAAAAAAATATTCGCAAGTGTCCTTTTTTTAAATTCCTTGGCTCTCATTCTTTTGTTGATATCCATGATTTTTGATGAAACATCAATTTCAGCCAGACTTGCATCTTGAGGATCAAAGGCAATCAAATCCACGTAAAATTTCTTCAAATCAAATTTTCGATCTTTTCTTTGTATTGGAAATAATTCAAGTTTCACATCCATTTCATAAAGCATCTATAATTTCAATAAAGTATTGAATTATTAATTATTATGGAGGAAAAATAACCTTTGCTCTTTGAATGGCTTGATCTCGATCATTTTTTTGAGCCGGACTTGGAAAATCTTCATTCGTGAACAAAAAGATTCTTTTGGTATATCCTTTCTGGTCCCTAAATGATAAAAGAGATTATTATCATAATATATTATCTATTATTATTACAAGGCTTTCAATTCATGATTGCAAATCCATAAAGCATCATGCAATGGTACCTCAGTATCAGCATGGCCGAATTTAACCAAGAACTCTTTCTCGATATCTGATCGAATCCTGCCCGCTGTTGGTATGTCCAAATCATGAACAACATTGATACCTCTAATACTCAAATTGTTTTTGTTGTTTTTCTATTGAGAAATGGTATTTGATGAAAAATAAAAAAATTTTATGTTTACTATGTTGTAAAAGACAAGACCGATTTTATCATTTTCACTTGAGATAATCTTTGACTTCAAAAAACCTTGATAAGCAGTCATAACTTGTTGTAATCCGGTCTAAAAATGTTTTTCATAATTATCAAAGTCAAAAAAATGCATAATTTAAGAAAAATATTCATTTCATTTAAAAAAAATAATGCTTTTGCACACTTTTTCAGAATTTGGCAACTTTTCAAACATGCTTTTTCTACAATCCACTAAGAACAGAACAGCATCCTTCTTGCTTCTATTTTCATCCACCTTAAAAAAAACATAAAAAAATTGAGAAAATAAGTTTAAACCTGAATGGATAAGTCGGAAAACAAATCATCTGGCATTTCTTCAAATACACCATCTTCACCTGCCTCATTTTCGTCACCGCCTTCTTTTTGGTCTTGAAGAAAATCATCGAAATCCATTTTTCTTTAGGCCTTTTTGGAAATTAATAAAAAGACTATTTTTTTCCTTGAATTTATAAGAAAAAACCTTTTATTTTATATTTTGTTATAGATTTAATAATTCGCAATGCCAAAATTTAGCGATTTCAAATTTTATTTGAAAATTTAAAAAATCCAAAGCCCGCAATTTAATGAAATAAAAAAAATAATTTTTTAGGGAGGTAAAAAAAAAATAATAAATTTTTCAATATTTTTTTCTGTTTTAAATAAAAATTCATTTGTTTTATTTTTTGAGTTTTTCCCCTTCTTTTTTTTCACCTTTATTTTCTTCTTTTTTATCTTCTTTTTTTTCTTTTTCCTTCAAACTTTCCGCCTCAACCAAACTAATCAAGTCATCATAAACTTCAAATTTGCTCGTGCGATTTTTTTCCTTCACGACATTCATTAAATTTATCAATTGAATCGCCTTCCCAGCTTTGAGTCCCTCAAGATTTGATTGTATTTGATATAATTTATCAAATCTCGTAGCCAAAAAGCTCAAGAACACCATGGAGAAATTCTCATATCTTCTTTGAGCACTCACAAGTAATTGATCACAAATTTCCATTGGCAATCCTTCGATTTTTTCATTGATTTGTTTTTCCACGTATTTGTAAATATCTCTGATGTGGATTTTCATTTTAGTGAAGGCATCTGTCAGGAATGTGAGATCCAAAATCGTGATGAATTTGTTTTTATGTTGTTGAAAGTATTTTGTGGCAAAATCTGGGAACAAGTTGGATTTGAAATTATGGATATGGGAAATAGATTGACATAACATGCAAAAATGATGAAGGAGAATTTGATTTGGTTCTTTTTCTTCTTGGAGGGTTTTAATGATTTTGTTTTCTGAAAAAAATGAAAAGCATTTATAAATTTTAATAATACCAAACACAAAATAAATATTATAAAATAATTAAAAAAATATACCCAATTGAGTCAAAATCTCATTATCAACAACTTGGCATTTTTGCATTGCTTGAATGAGTCCAATCGCATCCTTTTCATTAATCTGACCCATCTTTTCTTTTAATTTTGGTATCAATTTCATCAAGAAATCCTTTCCTTCATCTTTTGAGTGTTTTGATAATGTTGTCACCAAGAGAATAACATGGGAAAAATTCGACAAATTATCAAGTTTATCAAGTAAAAGCTGTGAAACATCTGTTCTAATCTGGGTTATATCGATATTATGCTTCACGCTGGCTTTATAAATGTTATTGAAAATAAAAACGAAGTTCTTTTCTTTGCTTTTGGTCTCAATCACATTTTCCTTATAATACTTTTTCTTCTCCAAAATCCTGAGAAAGTTCAAAGCGAATTTCTTCCAAACCTCCTTATTATTTGGAATATATCTGGCAGCCACTGTGACTAATATTCCAAATTCCCTGAGGTTAAAATAGAACACCTTTTCACTGATTTTCTTCAAAGCCCTTTTGATCAAATCCCTATATTCATCGACGATTTTCAGATCTCTTGCCTCTAATTCCAAAACCACGCTCATGATTCTTCCTGAAGGTCTATCCAATAAAAAATCATCATTCAAATTATTGATAAGATGCTCATTTGGAGTCACTTTTGTAATGGGAGGGTAGACGTTGCGCAAACTCTTTCGGGCTTTGTATTCATGACGTTTTTGAATTTTGTCTTCTTTTGCGTTATAGTAAAGATGACGGTTAATGATGTGAGGCGAGGATAAATCGTATTGGTAGGATTTTTTCTTTGGTTTGGAAATTCCAGTTCGAGTGAATTTGGGATCTTTCATGATCTTGGGCACCATATTCTTTTTGGAAATACGGGAAAAGGAACCAGCAAGAGAGAAGGTGAAAGGAGAGAGAACAAATTTGGAATGGAATCTTAACATGAAACAAAAATAAAATTCTGTTTTTGAAATAAGCTTTTTAATTTTTTTTCTTTTTTATGTATTTTTTTCTAAATGTTTTTTTTTTTAGGTATGAAAATTCCTTTAATTTCATATATTTTGTTCTGAATAATCATTATCATTCAAAATAAATTCCTTAAAAACCTATGATGAATATAATTATCAAGCAAATCACTTCCAGAATTATTCCCTTCATTTTAATCTGACCATTTATATCCAATCTCTCGACTTTAAAATTTTTGTTATAAAATGAAAACAAAAAAAAGGAAATTTACTTGGTGGTGCAACTTCTGTGAAAAAAATTATTTTTTGAATAAAGTTATCATCCATTAAATCAGGGTATCCTGGGTTCGCGCTTCCAGCTGCAGCATAGGCGTTATATGTAGTTTCACTCTCCAAATAATTCAAAGTTATATTAAAGACTTGATAACTTTCGGTGACTTCAACGGAACCATAATTATCAAGAGGTGCATTAGACTGATTATATCCTAAACTGATTTGAAAGGATGAAGGATAAGTTCCAGAAGTATCTTCTGAAGCAGGGATTGCTACAATGTAACCCCAACCATAATTATTTAAGGTAAAAGTGAATGTAGCGGATTCGTAGGTATAATTTGTTAACAACACGTTTCCAACAAATTTGGGCTTATAACGAGGTACTTCCGAATAGGTAATTTGATAAGTGGTATCGAAATAGCTAATTCTGGCTGATAATTCAGTAGTTTTATTGACTAAGGAGGCCGCTAAATCTGTCGGAGCAGGGAAAAAAGGATTATCAGGCATGGGCAAAATCTGCAGATTTAAAATTGTGGAAACCACTGTCACAGATGTCACTGAGTTTTGCAATATTCGAGAAGTTGCGACTAATACATATTGACGTTCTTGAACTCTAAAGATAAAAACTTATCTAGGAAATAGAAAAAAAAAAGTACTTCTCTGGTTCCAAGCTTAAAATGAAGGCTATGCTATTACAAATGCTGATTACATCATAACCGTCAGTAGTTGGTTGGTTCAAACTGATGCTGAAATCAGCAACAGCATAAATATCTGCGGTTGTGAATGTCAAATTATAAGGCACTGAATTTACATTGAATCCTCTATCTTGCAAATATGCGTAAACTACATAATCGATATTTGCTGTCAATCCATCAATCATAAAGATATATGGTGTTGTAGAGCTATCTATCAGAACTGCGAATCCATAAGTGGAAAGTGTTGTGTTAAAGGCAGGAGGTCCTTGATTTTCGATTTCTGCTAAGCTCGGAGGAAGGGTGCCTGCCAAAGCGATCATATAATAAAGATGGACAGGTTCATTAACACTAATTGAAAGAAAGACATTTGTTTGAGAAATATTATACACTGTAAAGGAGTTTAATAAGGGGGCAAGGGTGTCAGAAGCTACCATGAGAAAATTAATTGTGGATGAGGCTAGAGTGAATATATTTGCGTTGACACCACCCAAAATAAAAGAAAGCGTCCCTGTTTGGGAAGAAATTCCTAAAGCGTTGGGATCTGTTGAGGAAAAAATTGTGAAATTCACTGAGTTCATGCCAGGGATCATATTAATTGAAGTTGTGTCCAAGGTCATTCCTTTATATTCTGTCAGGAAATTTACTTGGATTGTGACGCCAATGTCTGGTGAGTTAGGAGTTGTTATGAAGGTTTTTAGAGATTGACCTCCAAATGGAACATCAAGAATTGGTTGGATCGTTATCAAATTGCCTATAAATGTATTATTTTTATTCAGTTTTATGATTTTTAATTTTTATTATTCTTTAAAATTAGTACCAAAAAAACAAAAAATTGAAAATGTGAAAATTAAAAAATTATTATTACCTCCTATCTTTGTGACTGTTACTTTAGTTTGCTCGAGAGGCGTGTAATAAGTATTTAAATCAAACAAAGTTGTCCAAATTACATAGTAATCTCCATCATAAAAGTTCATTGGAACTGATACTCGGAATTTCTGCATAAGCGTCCCAACAGAAATATCATTTTCATATGGAATCAAACTAAATCCAGGTAAAGTCGGCTTTATTGTTATATTTAAACTCGAAGGATAATCAAAAGTGAAATATAAATCTTGGGATTGCGTTCCTCTATCAACAACGATATCATTTCCATTGTTCACAATAATCAAAGGCCCAGGATAGACATAAAAGAAGTTGAAAGGGTCGAGATTGTCAAAAGATCTTTCTATTATTTTTTTATTCAAACCGTCATAAGTCCTCACATTTATATTATCAGATTGGCCGCTGTATATTGGATTCATGATGCTATAAACAGTCAAATTTATTTCGCCTAAGTAATCAGCAGTTTGTCCATTGATATACACCCTGTTTCTTGAAATGGAACAAGATATCATAGATGCAAAGTTAGTAGTAGGAGTATCACATGTCAAATCGGTGCTGTCTGGAATTGAAAATTGTGTCGGAAAATCAATATAAATTGCACTGAAAACAAATAAAAATTATAAATCTATATAAAAAAAAAAAAAACCCAAGAGAACTTGTTTTTGGAATATCCATTAAAGTGTTAAAATCAAATGTGAAATCTGACGTTATTCTTGAATAAACATTGGCAGTCGTCACATTATAAAGTGTAGCCCATCCAGGAGCCACGAGCACACTAACATACCCAACGGCTGAATTGTAATCAAGAAATTGTGCGGTAGAGAGGATTTGTGTTCCAATCGTAAAATATCCTGTTTGACCAGCGTCGTTCTGATTTGGATTTATAACTCCATATATCAGAATACCGACAGGTTTACTTGCTGAAGGCACATAAGTTTCAAAGTTCGTGATATAGACAGCTCTATTGGACACAGAACAAGATATAACTCCAATCAATCCAGAATATGTGTCGCATTGAATGTTAGGACCAATGCTTGGACTGTAATCGTCAGGAAATATAATTACTATGAAGTTTGCTGAATCAATCATATTAGTAGTCACAAATGTGAAATTGTATGTGGATTCTTCTCCTTCGTTTTGAGGGTCAAAACTAAGGTTAGAAACATAAATTGTCTCTAAAAAATTCATAATTTTTAAAATTTTTCTTTTTATTTAAAAAATTAAAATACGAGCTTTCGCAATGGATGTAAAAGTTCTTCCAGTCAAAGAACTAGTATCTGTAACATCCAAATTTACGCCATCATAAGAAGTTTTGATTGTAAACCCATCAGTGGTTCCAGCATCAGGGTTCAAAATGTTTTGTATTGTCAAATAAATAGAGCCGACCCCTGATGAATACCTCTGACCAGTTACTATATTTACAGTCGTTGAACTTAAAATGCAACTTGTAAAAGTTTGGATCCCACCAGTCAAATTACAATTTAAATCTCCAGGCAATTGTTTATATTGATTTCCAGGAAAAGTAACACTTATTTGTCCAGCAATTGGAATATCAGTTTGTGGAGTGAAAACAATCGTATAATCAGCATATTCATCAGCATTGACAGGATAAGCACTAATCTGATTAATGATAACAAATCCTGTCGTAAATGTTGGTCCAAAAGGGAAAGAGAAGAAGTTAGGTTGGCTATTTACTGAAGCCCCGTTATAATATAGGTTTACGTTCCAAACAGAAGAAGTGATTCCAGAACTAGGATTTTTAATTCCAGTAGCCAATATTTGAAATTGTGTATTTGCAGGGTATTCATCAATGTTTGAGACTGTTAAAGTGTTGCTTGTTGTGCTAAATTGTAAAGAATTTCCATTATAACCTGACAATAGAGGGGCTGAAAAGGTCGGTGCTGGATTACTATTAATCAAAGAATAAGTTGTGGGGAAAGTCAGAACAAGTTGAGAGTTCGCAGGAATGTCATTCCCGATTTGAAAAGTAAAAGTATAGCTACAATCCACATAACCAAGACCTTTTTCAGGTACTGATATCATTGCTAGATCAAATCCACCTGGGATTGGAGTTCCAATGGCAGAGGCTGCACAAGCTGCTGCTTGTGGCAAAGTGGCATAAACGAAGGTAACCGGATTAAAAACAGCTGTTTGAAAGCAAAAAGTCGAAGTCAAAGCTTTCACATATCGTGGCCAAACCAAATTAGTGATTTGGATAGTAGCCGCATTGGTTAATCCCATAGGGACTTGCATCATGATCCAATCAACCCCGTAATATGGAATGCAAGAGATAGGAATAAATGTTGATGTCGATAAGGGTTGAACAGAACAACTTATAATAGAATCCAATTGAATGAAATTGGTATCATAAGCTGGCAAAATCACTAAGATGTAGGAATTTATAGCAATTGCGATATTTGGATTGAATGTGACATCAAAATATGAATTTACTTGCCAAGTTGTGGGAACTAAGTTCAAAGTTTGTGAGTAAGTGACACCACCGATTGCGGAAATTGTTTGTGTAAAAACGATCTGGTTTAAATTCGCATAAATCCTGTTTTGTAAGGAAATCAGACTTAATTGGATTGTATGAGTATTTGTGCCGGTTGGTGGGACGACATAAATCACCTGGAATCTTATAGGTGTGTTAGCTGGAATGCTCTCAAAATTTTTAATTGTAATTCGAGGAAGGACAGCCACCATTAATTGACAGGTGATTTCTTGTCCATTAACTAAGAGCAAATTATAATTTAAATAAATTATTTGTTTTGATAGAAAATTACTTCCAACAATTCCAGATATAGCCTTGCAAGTCAAATAATCACCATTGCTGATTCCGGTGCCTAAATCATTAGCCCAACCTGTTGTTAAGAAAATTAGTTGGATTCTGCCTTGTATATCAGTAGCTTTGTATTGAGGACCTCCGGCAGGCAACGCTTGAATAGTAGTAAGAGTAAAATCCAAAATTGAATTTTGAACGCTATTTCCAAACAAATTTAAAGAATAGGTCACGAGTGAGTTGCCTATTATCGTTAAATAATCGCTATAAGACTCTAACATTGTCACTCCATCAACATCATACGTTTCGATATCAAATAAAAAGGTCCTAAGTACAAGATGTAATTTCCAATAATTTTTTTCTTTACGAATTATATGTAGGAGTCTCCACTTGTCCAAGGATGCTAAATACGCCCACTGTTCCTGCTGTATATGGTTTCATTACAGTGGACTCTATGGTGATAACATTTCCAGATGCCCAGCAAGTGAAGGCTGGTGTTGTTACTCCGGCTGCGAGATAACAACTAGTAGTCACAAATGGTGCATCAACTTTAAAATCATTAGGGATCCTAACTTTGATAAACCCTCCGGCAGGAATGGAAACAGCTGGATTTATACTGAAGATTAGATCAACAATTGCACCATTTGCCAATGCTGGTGTGGGGTTTGTCGTTATTCCTAATAAAGTCAAAGAATTTGTTGAAGTATAATCATCAATTATGGCTGTTGCTGATGTTAAATCTTGGTCAACGACAGTGGTAAGGGAACTGTTGGTGTAAGTAACAAGTTCTAGAGGAGTCGTATAACCATTGGCATTTGGGTTGGTGATTCTTAAAGTTAAAGAAACTTCAGTATTCGGAATAGTTGGGAGGAAGTTAGAAATCAAGAGTTGGTTGTTGCTATAAGTCATTGCCACTGTGCTGAATTCACTAATGTCTTCCAAGCCGAAATCAATGGCGTAGTATTTGTAATTTGCATTGACAGCGAGAGAAAAAGTGGCAGGAAAAGTTATTGTGATCACTGAACCTTTGGATAAAAACAATTAAATTTATGGTAATCCAATTAATTAAAAACTCGAGGTCAAAACGTTTGCTAGGGTGAAACGAAGAGTGTAATCCATTACTTTATTCATGCTTTGGTACGCGAAAGGATTTATTGGTGTAAGACTAATACTAGAGAGTGCTCCAACAGTAATGGTCACACCGGCAATGTTATTCACCCAATCATAAATAAGCTGAGTTCCTCCTCGGTAGATAGCAACTTGAAACACATTTGTGGTTGTGGAGTATCCCGGGTTTTGCATAGGAATTAATATTCCAGCGTCTGTATTCGCTGCAATATTGTCATTAAACCCTTAAAATTAAAAAAAATAATAATATAAAAGTAAATTTAAAATAAATGACCTGTAACTATGACATCACTGTCGACAGTTTCACATTGTAAAACTCCAGGCAAGATTTGGTTAGAAATGGGATACGAAGAACAAGCCGGGAATTTATTTAACACAAAGCCTGATGATATAGGAATTGTGATTTTAATATAGCTGTTCCATGGAATATTTGAAGCTGTTCTAAACCGGATTAAATATGTTGTGAACGCTCCAGCCGTGCTGACCCCTCCACTTATGAGGGTAACCATTGCATTGGTGAGTAAATTTACCGCTGAGGCGATTCCAATGACTCCAAAGATTTCATTTTCATCCAGGAGATTTTGCCCTGTGTAACTTTTCAAGATAAACATGCCAGTGCCCCCTGAATATGAGGGGTTTTGGACTTGATAAATGGTGACATTGGAAACTGACGATAAAAATCATATATAAATTCAAAATAGATATAAAAAGTTATCACCTGTTCCATTATAAACTTCAGTGGGAAATGTCAAAATGACAGTTCTTGCATCGACATCGAGCGTACTGAAAGCACAAGAAACTGAACAGGAAATTGTTGTAATTCCTAAACCAGAAGTGTATTGTCTTGGAAAAGTAATGTAAAGTTGGCCGCCTGCTGGTATTGAAGTATCTGCAATAAAAGTGATTGTGTAGTCGGCTTGTTGATTACAATTCGCTATTGAGTTGTAAATGGGAAGAGTGCCGCTTGGACTGATTGTGCCTAATGAAAAGCATAAAGGGAAAGAAAATTGTGAAAAAAACCAGAATTCACCAATGCTATGCAGATGAATATAAACTCTAAGAAGACAAACATTTGTTAGATTTTTTGGGAAAACAAAATAGTATTGATAAAAAAAAAATATTTGGAAATTAATAATTTAGAAGAAATTTTTGTCAATTTTTAACAAATAATGTAAAATTTTATAAAAGGAATAATTTTGGGGTTGAACAAATATTAATGCTAAAAGAAAATATAAATTTTGAAAACTAATAAAAAAATTTATAAAATTAATAAATTTAAAGCATGAAATTAATATTATGTCCTGAGTTCTTTGAGTTTGAATTTTCTATTTAAAATTATCATATTTAAATGAGTTTTTTCAATTTTCTTTAATTAATTAGATAGTTATGTTATGGCTTAGTTAAAAAAAGCCGCCATTGTTTCCAAAGCCATTGTTGTTGTTATTGAATCCTCCACCCCCATAGTTGTTGTTTTGGAAGCCAATATCCAATCCAAAACCACCGGCTTGCAAGTTGACATCTACAGAGTTTTGTTGATAACCACCTCCAAAAGGACCATTGTTCTGACTGATCACCTCTTTTTTCTCATACCCCATTCCAAAAGGACCATTGCTTTGATAGTCTATGATCTCCTTTTGCTGATAACCACCTCCAAAAGGACCATTGTTCTGATAGTCGATGATTTCTTTTTTCTCATAACCTCCTCCAAAAGGACCATTGTTCTGATAGTCTATGACCTCCTTTCGTTCAAAGCCACCACCAAAAGGACGATTGTTTTGATAGTCTATGACCTCTTTTTTCTCATAACCACCTCCAAATGGACCATTGTTCTGATACTCTATGACCTCCTTTCGCTCAAAGCCACCGCCTCCAAAGCCGCCGCCAGGTCCAATACCACCGCCAGGTCCAAAACCGCCGCCACCTCCAAAGCCGCCACCGCCAAAGCCGCCACCTCCTTCGTGGTGATGATGATGAGACATTTTTTTTTTTGCAGAAATAAAATTTATAAATTTTTTATTAAATCTCAATATTTATGCTTTTGCTTTTTAAAAAGAGTAGTATTGTATTTTGAATGTGAATAATATTTATTTTTGTTAATAATATAT